>ERZ773272.1009-NODE-1009-length-10844-cov-4.035036_pt1 | contig 10844 bp, 11 predicted proteins | sample MGYA00511891_ERZ773272 | MGnify/ENA primary metagenome ERZ773272 (study PRJEB29015, sample SAMEA2738150) | human oral metagenome | biome: human oral; feature: human-associated habitat; material: saliva | place: China | collected 2198 ...
ACTTTTTACATTATTTCTCTTGACATTCAACAAATAATAGTGTAAACTATTATCAAACGTAGCGATAACGCTACTAGAACGGAGACAGAAAATTTGAAATCAAGCAAAAAAAACAACAAAAAAATCAAGAACGAAGAGGTAGATGTAGTGAAAAAAGAAATCAAAACAGAATCTCCTAACTCTGATAATGTAGATGTAAACACAACAATCCAAATGGAGGAAAAAATCGCTGACGGTTATCACAACCCAAACGATATTGTAATGATGGAAAAACTACGAAAAACAAACAACGAAGCTAGCGAAGAAATTTCTAATCTCGCAAAAGAGAACCAAGATTTGCGTACTACTATTACTAATAAAGAAACGTTACTCGGTAAAGCGGCTGAAAAAATTCAAGATTATCTTTCACAAATTGATAAGTTGAAACAAGAGGTCCAAAAACTTGAATCTGGTCAACAAAATGATGTGGTGTTGAAAGAACTAGAATCTGCTCGAGAGTACGGAAATTCTGTTCGTAAAAAAGCAGAAGAGGAAGCTAGAGAAACAGCTGAAAAGATCGTTTCAGATGCTAACGCAGAAGCAGAAAAGATCACTTCTAAAGCAAACAAGGAAGTTGAAATTGCTGAAAAACGTGTCGAAAAGGCGAACCAAACTTTTATTAATATTACAGGTCAGTTGTCAGTCTATAAAACATCAATTGAGGGAATTCTTTCAGAAGTAAAGAACATTCCTGAAGCAAATAAAGATGCAGTTAAAACTAAAACTGTAATCAATAAAGGTGCTACAAAAAATGACCCTTTAACAAAAGCAGAAAATAAGTCTTCTGAAACGACTACAGTGTTGCCAGATGCGTGGAAAAACATCACCGCTAACAACGGAGAAGCTGTAGCAAAAGATATTCCATCTGTAAAAAAAGATGCAAAAGCTAAATCAGTGATTGAACCAAGTGAAAATGAGGTAAAATTAGAAAAACTGCTTAATAATACAGCTGAAGCAAATAAATCAACTAAATAGGAGTACTTAATTTAATGTCAAATAAAGTAATTCATCGTATTATTCAATCTCCAGAGGTTAATCTCGAGGTTGCTCCAGGCGAAACACTAACTCTTAGCAAGGAAAAAGTTATTGATTACGCAGGAGTTGACCTAAAAGAGGTTGATACTGAAACTAATCAAGTCACAAAAGACTTGAAAGATTCTGTTGTGGTTACAGAACAAGGAGTTCCAAAAGAAACTGTAACTCTCGGTGCTGGTAAAACAGTTCTCGGCTTTGGGATGCTGTTCGGCGGAAGACTTATCGACACGTCTTTGGTGGCAACTTTCCGTGTTAGTGAAAAAGTGCCAGAACCAGAACTTGAGATGCCAAACTTCGTTGATGAAGCACCAGCAAGCTTTTCTCGTTCTGAACGTTCTTACCAAGAAAATGTTGGTGACGTTCCACAACCGTATATCGAACCTGATGTACAACCAAAAGAATCTAATAAGATTGTGGACGAAAACTTTGGGGAAAACCTTCCAAGTTTCGGCAGAGCAGAACTAAAACCAATTTTTGATCAAAAGGAAGTAGTTGACGGAGTACACCGTTATTACGGGGATCTCTTGATCGGGGAACACGGACCTGCTCAATCTAAGGTTCCTGGTGTTCACGTTAACGCAGTGAACTTGTTGACTTCTGATGAACAAAGTAACATCGAGGACATCCAAAAGGTTTCTTTGAGTGTTCACCCAATCTCAGTGACTGGTGCAGTTTACCAAGGAAATCTTGTGCAAGACTTTGATCTTAGTGATGAAGGTGATATTGACTGGGAATACGAAAATCAAAACGTATTACCTTTTACAAATCGTAACTTCTCACAAAATCCTGAGATGGACGTTTTGGGATTGCGATATGAGATCACCTTTCTTCCGGTGTTCAAGCCAGAGCCAGAACCAGAGGAACGACCAGTGGTTGGTGACTGGTCAATGTTCTTGAAACCAGAACAAAAGCCAGAACAATCATCTAGTACCTCTGAGTCACACGTGGCACCTGTAGCCATCTCTGACACACCAGTTTCTAATGGTTGGGCATCTCTTCAAAATAATCCAGTTCAGACTGTAACGGAAGCTACTGCTCCAGTTGCAGAGCAAGGATTTACTGATATTGTTCCAGATTTTTCTGAAACTGCACCAGTGTTCTCTGATTCTCAAGTTGTTTCAGAACAAAAAGGTTTCTCTGAAAATATTCCAGGGTCAGTGTACCCTGCACCTGGTTCAACTTCAGCAGAAGGCATCTACAATCCTGTAGGTTATTCAGAGAGTGCTCACCCAGCTGTTCCAAATCCAGCGGGTTACACTGATTTCGACACTCACCTTGGTCAAACGCTAATCGCACCAGCACCACTGTTGAATCGTGATGGGTCAGTGCCAGTTGGACAGCACGAAGTTGGTTTTGCACCACAATCTGCAACAAATCCAGCAGAATTTCCCTCTGTAGATAATACAGGAGGTGAAAGTAATACCGGAAATTTTACTCAACCCCAAATGGGGAGCCAAGAAAACGTAAAATCAGATTCAGTAAATGATACAGATCTCGATAAGGCCTTAGAAGAAATTAATTCTGAAAAGCCTAAAAAGAAGACTTTCTTGGAACGCTTCTTCGGAACTTTTAAGAAGAAGTCAAAAAAAGGAGGGGTAGGTAAGGGTACGATTGTTGCCGGTTCTGTAATCATCCTCGCATTTGGTGGACTGGTTACCGGTGGAGTCCTTTACCGTAATTCCGGTGTTAATCAAGCTAAACCTGTTGTTCAAAAATCCGAGAAAAATCTGAACGAAGTGAACAATTACATCAAAGATGGAAAAATCACTTCAGAAGAAAGCGTTCAAATTCAAAACTTATTGAATGATAACGCAACAACTCTCGAGAACTTCAAAACTAAAAACTTCTTTGCTGACATTGAGCGTAAACGTCTAATCAAAAAGACAAATGATGCTACAAATAAAGCAACTGAAATTTTGAACAAACAGTCTGGTACGACTAGTGGTTCTACTGCGTCTACCAAGTAATCAAAGGATTTCAAATTTTATTGAGTTGACAAATTCGTCAACTCTTTTATTTTACTCAAAACTGAGTTAAAATAAGATAGTAAATAATTAGATAAAGGGGGTACAAGTGAAACGTAAAATTTTAAAGGGATTTTTATATTCTGTCAGTGTGCTAGGCTTAGCAACCGCTGGATGGTCGGCTTGGTGGATGTATCAAAACAACAACTACCAGCTATCTAGAGTAGCTCAACCGGCAAAGAATATCAAGATAACCAAACAAGACCAAAAAACTGAAGGTGTGTCTTATACTCCGTCAGTAGAACTTACATCTGTTGAACAGATGGAAAAAGCAAGACAAGATACAAGTCAACCACTTTATCTAAGATCCTTTTTATCAATTCCTAATTTAGGAATTAACTTGCAGGTTTTTGAAGGAACTAGTGACCGGGTGCTCACCTACGGTGCTGGAACTATTAAAGCAAATCAAAATCCGGACAATATCGGAAATTATGCTCTTGCTGCCCACAACTTCTACGATCAATCCTACGGAACAGGTTTTTCCATCTTACAATCTGCCACTAACATTGTTGGTAGTAATGCCTACTTGAGCGACGGTGATTACGTCTACACCTATAAGTTGGCAGAGGTAACGAACATCTACAAAGATGATTCAATGATTTATACCGAAGATGACTTTCCAAATCAACTATTTCAAGATAAAATTACACAACTTGCACCAGATGATTTGTCGGAGACTGTAGTAAAAAATAAAATTTGGAATAAAAACGGAACTTATACCGAAAGCTCTGAAGGTAAAGAGTTTAAGTACGGAAAGTTGTTGACGTTGTACACGTGCTACCTTGAGCCTAGCAACAGGACCCTATCTTACAATCGAATCATTGTTACCGGGGTTCAGATTAATAAACAAAAAATTTCTGAAGCACCAGATGATGTTAAGAATTTATTTATTGATCCACGCTCCAAATCCGGTGAATTATCTGTAACGAATAACAGTACAGTTCCAAAGACTGAAACTCAAGCAGCAGAAAATTCTACTCCTAAAACTGGTTCAGGTCAAAAAGATTTGAGCTTTAAAGTTTTACAGGAAGGAGACAAGTACAACAATATCATCGAGTACTACGTTCTCCCTAGACTCAAGAAAGACCCTAATTTTATTTGGAAGCTATTTTACGGAGGAATGACTCTGTTTCTAGTACCAGCCTTAACCGCTATATTTATTCCAAGTAAGAAGAAAAATAAAAAGAGAGGTGACGCTTTTGGCGAACAAAAACTTAGATCAGAAAGGTGATGATATAAAGGTTGCAAAGTGGGTGCTGTTGGTTTTCTTTATTTTGATCGCAGTATCACTTCTTGTGGTTTTGCTAATTTTGCAACAGAATTTTGAAATATCAACTCTAATCACAACCTTTGGAAGTTTTATACTTCTTGGGATTCTAGCCTTCATTTTATCTTGGATTTGGAATAAGATAAAATTACTGTTCAAAAAGGATAAGAAGATAAATAAACAAGGAACTGTTATAAAAACAGAAAGAAAAATTTCTAATACTGAAACTAATTTAGTTGATGAGGAATTATCTATCACACCGGACGATGAAAGCGAAAATAAGCTAAAATTAGAACAGAAAGAAAATTTGGATACAGGAGGTATAACAAACAGTGGTATATACAGGTACTAGTGGTATTACATCTAACACGAAATACTCTGACGAAAGTGATTCTCGGAATAGTGTGATGTTCGTTACCGGTCAGCCTGGTGTTAAAAAGTGGTTACTGGATATGTTCACAGATGAAAATTTGCCACTACACAATGATTTCGTAGTAATTCCTGATGCAGTTACCAGAGAACGAGCTGTGGAATACGCTAGAGAAAAACGACCAAAGCTTGTTCTGTTTTTCGAAACAACAGTCGGAACTCTATCTCTATCAGAAACATTGTACGAGATTCGTTTGAGTGGGGCAAGAGTTATTTATATTAGTACTCAACGGACAATGGGAGACCTTGTCCTAGAGGCACTAGTGGGATACGGAATCTACGATTTGATCCTTGATGAATCAGTTACTATTCAGACAATGATGGATTATATCTATAATCCACGAAGATTTGAAGATGCAGCTGGTTTTGCAAGAAAAGTAATAGTTCCAGACTCTGGATTTGGTGTAAAAAACTTTGAAATTCCTAATCTTGCAGATATTCGCAGATTTTCAAAGCATTTCGAAGATGATTATCTTGTGGATCCTGCTGCACGAGCAGTACAAGGTTTGGGGAACCGAGTGATGGATGACACGGCACACCAATCTATTGGTCAGAGAATTTTCACTCAAGGTCAGCAAACAGAACAGCCACAGGCTCGTCAACCTCAACAAGTTCAAAATCAAAATTATGTTAAGCCAAAATTCGGATTCATTCCACAGGCACCTATCGATCAAGGACAGTTACAACCTGGACAGTTCGGTTACGGTGATATTCCTGAAAATATTTGAGGAGGGTTTGGATGAGTAAAATTATTTTAGGTATTGTTTGTGCGGTTGTAGCTTTAGCCGGTCTTGGATTCTTAATCTTTGTATTGAGATCTCTAAAAACCGCTGGTGGATTTGGTAATTTAAACGGTCCTAGCAAGATTCTTGCTGTAGTATTATCAGTAATTTCTTTAACTGCAATTTGTGCAGGATCGTGGTTCTCTATCAAGAACTTCACGTACAGACCACCTCAAGCAACTGAATCTACCAAAGAACTTCAAAGTCAAATCAAGAAAAGTAATAATGGTGTTAAGCGTTACACTCAGCTTATTAAAACAGAAGATTATTACACAGCATCACTCGATGAACTTGAAAAGACTTACTCAAAAGATGGTAGAAGTGCTGTAGAAAACTACAGTCAGGGATCTGAAAAGAGTCGCTCCTTTATTCTTAGAAATGTTGGTCGCTCCTTCAAGAATCAAGAAGGTCTGTTTACAACTGAACTAAAAACAGTATCTGGAGAAATTGTTAAACTGGATAAGGATAAAAACGGACGTGTTCTTGTATTCGCAGATGATTCTGAGTACAGTGCAAATATTTTAGCCTTACTCTACAAATACAACCAAAATCACCAAGATAAACCGGTTGCTTACACAATTATCTTCCCAACGCTTGATGGTACAAAAGTTGATGCCTTCTTTGCGGCACACAACGGAGAAATTGGCTCTATGGATGAGAATTCGGTAGTAACTATTGATTCTCAACCAAACACAGCCAACCAATCTATCTACGGAATTGCAACTCAAGAGTATAGTGTTACAGACTTACCAAGTTATGTTGCAATTGACAAAGACGGTGTAATTTCCTTAGCTGGTGTTGGATCACTTGTTGATTCTGATGACAAGTTGGAGACTTGGTTGAACAGTGCTTTAACATCTAAGAATAAGTTGTACAACGAAATTCAAAGAGGAATTGATAAGGATAGAACAAAGACTTCTGAAACGAAGACAAGTTCTTCTAGCAGTTCATCTTCTGAAACAAAATCAGAGGAATCAACTGCAACTTCTGATCAAAATCCAGACGGTAAACCAACTGAAACTGAATCAGAAGGGGGAACTAACTGATGGGCACACTAGTCGGAATATTAGCGTCAATCATCTTTTTCGTGGGTGTGATTGCAGTTCTCATCTACTGGAGAGTTCAAGCCGGAAAGATGGAGTACACCAAACACGATAGAAGTGAAGAAATTTCTCAGGACAACACTCAGGCTCTTCTCCCTTTTGAACAAATTAGATTAAATAGAATATTTCTAGGAAAACAGCGTTACGTAGTTTTTGTTAAGGTTGAACCCTTTAACTATCTTGTTCGAAGTGAAGAAGGTAAGGATGCGTTTGCCATCAACCTACGTCGTGCATTTAATGGTTTCGACTTTAGGTTGAATTTGTTTACGCACACAAGAAAGATGGTTAACGATAAGATGCTAAGACGTTTACGCTCTAGCATTGATGAAGTTGTTGCTAATCACCCTGACCAGCGAGATTATGCAGAGGAATACTTCAGACACCTGTCTGTTATCAACGTCAGAGATCCCTTAACTGGTGATCTTAGACGTGTTAAGGATTATTACATCGTCATTCCTTGGGAGCCAACCAGTGATGAAGCTGGGATGTCTGAACAGGAGTTGGAATACAGAGCGAAAGAAGAACTGATGAGACGCTACACGCAAGTAATCGAGTCATTCCGTACAGCTGGTATCAGTAGTAAACTTCTGAACACAATCGAGATCATTGAGTTGTTTACGTCTGTTTATCGTAGAGAAGAAAGCAACCGAGCTGATCTTCTGTTTGATAATTCTTATACCTCTGTAATGGTTTCAGGAGATGCAGATACTAAAGGTGCTTCAGAGATGGTTCGTTTTACTGCAATTATTGAAGGAGCTAGAAATAGACTCTCTGAAGAGATTGTAAACAACCCTTCAATCTCCGAGGCTAACCGGGCCCAAGCCGTGAAAGTTTCTGAAGCTCTTGAAAATATCGAGCGACGCATTCGTGGTGAAGAACTTCCTTATAATAACCAACGATAAGGATGCACTATAATTCTTTAAATAAAAATATTTTTAAATTTTAATCAATAGGAGAAAATCGAAATTGCAATTTCTAACTAACACAACTAAAAAAGCAAAAGAACAGATTGATAATGTCGTTTACGGGACAATGTTTGCCACATCCTTAGCTTTAAGTGAACTAACTAGTTCTGTAGGAACTGCCTTTGCAGATACAAAAGTTTCCACAAACATTCCATCAGTAGAATCAGATGGTTCTGTAACAATGAAAGGTAACGGTGGTAGTGGTGACCCTAAACAAGCAGTATCAAAACTGTTCGAACAGGCACAATTTATTTCTGGTGTAATTGCAGCACTTGCTGGAATCATCATCGTTTGTGCAGGTATCTGGTACGGACAAAAAGCATCTAGACAAACAATGGAAGGTAACACTCAAGGTTACAAGAACGCTAGTAACGTTGCCATCGGTGCCGTTATCGGTGGTGGATTGATCGCTGCTATCGGTCTGTTCCTATCAGTTGGTGCCGGATTCGGTCTAAAACTTTTTGGATAAAAGCAAGAAAAAAAAGAACTCTTTACGGGGTTCTTTTTTTGTGATATAATGTGATTAAAAAAAGTGGAGGAGTTTGCTGTCGAAATGGGTACCTTAGAAATTGTTACGATTATTATTTTTTTATTAGATTGTTTTGGAATATACTTTGCAGTTCTTAGTGATCGGAAAACCAGATGGAAGATCTCACTTGTTTTATTTTACCTAATCGCAATGGGACTGCTGGCTTTCTTGGGATATAACTGTTTTATTAGATAATGGAGGTATAAAAAATGGCTTGTAAAAACAACAACGAAAGAAGTGAAGAAAATAAGACGATAGATGCTGAGATGCACAGAAAGATGGAACTAATCGCTGGTTGCGTTGCTTATTTTATAATTTTTGTTGTGATATTATTAATATCAACAATAACAAGGTTTTTAAATTAAATAGGGTGCTTCGATGAACAAAAACAATAAATCTACTTTTTTATTGAGTAGTGATTTTTTCAAAAAGCTGTTTCTTCTATTTATTTTGTTGGCTTTATTTTGGTTCGGGGAATCTTTAACGATATATTTGTTGGACAAGTACCCACCACAGAACATCGAACGTTCTTTACAGTATATTAGTCACCCCAACATCGCAGCAGTATTTGATTACGGTTTTGCCCCGATTTTAGTCGGATTGATGTTTCCACTAACATTTGCTGGACTGTTTTCGAAATTCCCTAATAGACTGGGTAGGATTTTATCAATAACTATTCCTATTGCAACGGTTGTTGTTACATTTTCAACCATCTACTTTTAAAATAAAAGACTTCTTTCCGTCTGTTATAATTTTAGAAAAATAATATACTGCTTTTATTGCAGGGAAAGAAGGATACAATGGTAAAGAACACAAAGACAATCAAAGAGTACACTCCTGAATCAGTTGGAGGCTTAATGCTTTCTAAATTGGTTACGACTGAAAACATCACAACCCTTTCTAAGATGTTGTTGAATAGTGTTAAGGATGGATGTCAAGACATCTTTACAAAGAAAATGTTTCTATCTATTATTAAACGAGATAATAGTTTTGGAAAATATTTGCTTCCTGATTGGGGTGTGGAGAACGACAACCTTGAATTACTATCACTGTTAGAACCCTTTACGGATAGATCTGTAGATGATTTCATCTCGCACTCTTACGTTCAGCTTGTTGGCAACTCAGGGATTGTAGTTGATCTTGAGCTTGGAAAGCTTTTTCTTGAAGAAGAGTATAAAAGGGTTGGGTTCACAACTAACAGGTTGTTTTTTGATATTGACAAAGAACAGTTCAAACTATTCTTCAAAAATGGTCTGAATTCAGCAGTTGAAGAAACAACGACGCTTATCCTTGATAACAGTATCTACAAAAAGGACTTGCTTAATGTAGCAAAAACTGTGCTTAAAAGATCTAAAGCTAAGATCGGAACAAGATTAGAAAACTTTTCGTTTGGTTTTGAACTATTTGTTAAGAATAACGACCTTTCCGACAAGGTTGATTCGATTTGTTCAAAAAACTACAACTCAATCAGTCTATTGTCACTAAAACATCTAGAGAAAGAGTTTGAGCAAATTAACACACAAAAAATTCTGACCGGATCATCGTCTGTTAAAAACTGGCACGTTCAACACCTTGTTGTTCAAGGTGAATTCATCGGTTACGGTGAGGCTGTTAGTACAGGGGCATTTGAACCACTTGCACTGTTTGAACAACTTACACTTCCAGAATGTGACGTGCAAGATGAGCGATTGATTTACGTTATTATCACAGAAATTATTCTTAGAAAGAAGTTTCTTGAAAAATTAACAGAACAAGACATCTTAGATTATTTAAAAACTGAAGGATATTTAGATATTCTTAAGGTTCTTAATCATCGTTACGATGTTTTATTTGAAAATAAAAACCTTGTCGATGATTTGTGTGAAAAGTATTACTGGCCTGTTGGTGGTCGCCTGTTAGAAAAAGAACTTAATAGCCGTAAGGTTGTCACAGAAGTTCTATCTACTCAAATTTAATATTTTCTATTGACTTTTTAAAGAAAAGATGATAAACTTTAACTGTTAGTTAGAAATTGCAATTAAGAGGCTCGATTTAGTTCAACCTGCTCTGAAAAAAGTTGTCAAATGTTGACAAGCATCCCATCTAAACCGATGGGGTGCTCTTTTTTCTCATCCTCATCATCGATTACATTCCCACTGCCTGCAAAAACAGGCAATGACAGAGATAATCTACTAGGACATCAAGAAGATACAATATCTTCAGAGACCGAGCCGGCCTCCAGCAAAATGATTTTAAGCTAGGGCGAGCAAATTTAATACTGCGTTTTGATCACGGTCAGCAACAAATCCACAGGAATAACAAATGTATTCATTGTGTTTCGTTCCGTGCTTTTTATTTCCATCTAACCCAATCTTATCATCACCGGTCTTTACGTGACCACAACTTGAACAACGTTGCGTTGATGGATAAAACTGATCAGCAACAACGAGTTTTTTGTCGAATTTGATAGCTTTGTATTCCATCAAAAGACGGAAACGACCAAATAAAGAGCGGTGCAAGTTTTTAGCTTTCTTTTTCATCTGCATCGCTTGTACGTCCAAATCTTCGATAACTACGGTATCGTAATTTCGATAGATCATCGTTGTGAATTGATGAATCAGATCGTTTTGAATATCTGCCACACGTTGATAACGTTTTTGTAGTTTGGTTCTCACTTTAAAATATCGTTTTG
>ERZ773272.1010-NODE-1010-length-10833-cov-14.143255_pt1 | contig 10833 bp, 8 predicted proteins | sample MGYA00511891_ERZ773272 | MGnify/ENA primary metagenome ERZ773272 (study PRJEB29015, sample SAMEA2738150) | human oral metagenome | biome: human oral; feature: human-associated habitat; material: saliva | place: China | collected 2198 ...
TTAGTATAGCGTAAATACAGAAGTTTATCTATAAAAATAACTATAAAATATAGGAATAAGAAAAGGCATATCCAAAATCTATGTTACATGAGTAAAAATGTACTGATTAGATTTTGAATATACCTTATATTAAAAATTAATAGACTATACTATTTATATTTTTTTCTAACATTTTGTCTATGCTATCAAAGGACTTCTCTAGAGATAGAGTACGCCCTTGGATAATATCATTTTGGCCTTCTACAATAGCAGATAATATATCTATCTTAGCTTGTAGAATGCTAGTTGTAGTATCATTAATATTTATTGTATTACTGTAGCTTTTACCTATATTCATAGTCTGTTAGGCCTTTGTTCTTAATATAGTTATATATTAGTGAAAGCTTGGTTTGTCGTAGTGTGTGCCTGGTTCGCCAATACCAATGCTTGCACGATGGAAAGGTGTTTCATCATCTACATGCAAGATGTCGAAGATGGCTTTTACTACAGCTTCTCGTGTAACTTGGGCATCGTTAAATTGAACGCCTTCGGGGATGAGCTCGTAATTCGTGTTTTCTGGATCATTGTAGAGCCATGTGAGACGCAAGATTGTGTAGTTTAAGTTGGATTCGCGCAATACATTGCGTGCTTGGCGTTCGCCTTGTACATAGCTAATCGGTAAGTTGTCGAAGGTCCATTTTTCAAGTGCTGCTGGGAATTCACCAGAGAGACCAGCCATGGAAAGGCCGATAACGCGGCGTACATTTTTGCGGCTCAATGCTTTCACGATGGATGCCATATCACTGCCAGACTCCATAGCGCCTACAAATACGATCTCTGCATTTGTTACAGCTTGCTCTAATTTTGCAGGATTTTGGAAGGAGCCCTCGATGACAGTAACTCGTTCATGCTCTAAAATTTCTGGATGTAAACGAGTACTCAATTGGCGACCATATAATGTAAGGTGCATATCTGTATATGTTAATAATGTAGCAGTCAACTTTTGTGCAATTTGGCCAGCGGCCCCTAAAATTGTAATATATTTGTACATATAGACCTCCTATGTCCCGGGCATAAGTATTTATATGCATTATATCACAACTATATGACGAGAAAGTGAGAATAGAAATTTAATTATGATAGTAAAAGTTACTTTTCTCAGCTGTAAAATAAAAATATATGTGGTATAATACAAAACAAGAAGAGCCAATTAACGTTCTGGAATGCGTTAGGCTCATCTCCTAGGAAATAAGAAAATGAGAAATGGCCTAACGTCCCGTTTGGGGTGTTAGGTCGTTCTTATTTTATAATAAGAACGACTGATGTTGTGAATGTAATCATTTATGATGTGGATTTAAATGGTAAAGGACGATATGTAATTATGGACATTCAAGATTATGAACGTGTAATAGCTACGATTAAACTTATGGGTGATTTAGAGACCGGACGTAAGTCTGGTGAAGAACAAGGATGGATTTCATCAGAGCAACTAAAGAGTGAATTGGGGATTTGAAAATGGTTTATAAAAACCACTTGACATAAAAGTCTGAAAATATTAAAATAAAACCAAGATAAAGCTCCCGAGTATGGGAGCAAAAAAATAATTACAATAAATTTGGTTTATTAAAACCTAAATAAGGAGGCGGTAGAATATATTGCTATTTTATTTTTAATATTTATAATTTGGTTTAAAGAAACCGTTTGACAGAACGGTATAAAAATGATATCCTTAAACCAAGATAAAACTCCTGGATTCCAGGAGTAAAAAAATATGAACCTATAAAATGGTATGTTTAAACCAAATAAAATGCCCTAGATAAGAGGGGCGAAATTTTTACAGTGATTTATAACGGTTTATAAAAACCAGAATGGAGGATCTTTTGAAAAAGACACTTATGAATTTGCAAAAAATGTATTTTGATTCTCAAGATAAGGTACGAGAATTTAAACGCGACTGGGATGATATTCGTTTTACAAATGGTCGTAAAAGACATGATATTAATGTTACAGCTGCATTGATTTATCTTTACAAACATTATGATATGAATTTTGGTTTATTAGATAATTTTTTAAGCTCTGGCAAAATTAATAATTCAGGATTTCAAAATACAATGAAAGCATATATCTATGAGCAGTATATACAAAATTTTGTTAGTGAGAAGGCTTATTTAGATGACGACTTTTTATTAGGTATAGCATTCTTTTATGATGAGCAAAAGCTATATCGAGAGGATGGAGCGAGAGAAGATAATGAGTCTCTCAATACTTTATTAGAGGAACTGGTAGATTGTAATAGTCTTAAGGAATGCTCTTTCTTACAAGGTAATGCAAATCCAGGTCGTATATTAGTAGATATGGCAAGTAGAATGGCTTCACTTAACTATACTGCATATGCAATACACCCAGACTTAATGGTTGTTTTACAATTACGAGTGTTATTGCTTCAAACAATTCAACAAGATATGAAGTTAGGTGGGGTTATTCAGCCTAAAGATATTGTTGAAAATCAATTATTTGATCGTATTTTAACAATGCCTCTTTGGCGACCTTCCTCTAAGGCTATGGAGTACTTTCCAGAAAGAACATCCTTATCAAAATTAGATATTCCAGAGTCTAAGGTTGCTGATGGTGAGTGGCATGAAATTCTCTTTAATCTCAGTTTGCTAGATCGAAATGGTAAAATGGTAACTTTGATTACTAACTCAACATTAGCGAACAATCTCAGTGTAAAAACAAGACAAGCATTGGTTGAGAAGGGGTATATTGAAAGTATTATTGAACTTCCAGATCGTTTGCTTGAGAATACAGGCATTGAGTTATATGCAGTCGTATTATCATATGGTAATAAAGGTATTAAATTCTTAGATGCAAGTCAAGCCTATACAGAGCAGCGTCGTAGAAAAGACATAGATGTAACTACAGTACTAGAAAACTTAGATAATCCTGAAGTTTGTAGATTTGAAAGTATCGAATCTATTGCTAGCGAAGGTTACAATTTATTACCTAAACGATATACTCTAAAAACTAATATTATTGATGGGGTACCTTTAGGAGAAATTTGTAATATTAGTCGTGGGTTAGTTATTTCGTCTAAAGAACTAGATGATTTTGTTACAGATGTAGATACAGGTGTTCGTTATTTATACACAAAAGATGCTGATGGTGATGCTGTAGATTATTCACAAAGTCCGTTCATTGACGTAGAAAAGCTTAAAAGAAAGTTTACACTTTTAGATAATGACACTTGGCTGTTGGGGAGAACATCACCATTTAGATCTAATATGCTATATGTTGAAGGTAATGATAAATTGATTGCCAATGGTAACCAATTCTCTATTACCATCTTACCTAAATATAAAAATCAATATTTGTTACCATACCTAGCACTTTACTTTAACAGTAAAGCTGGTCGTGAACAAATAGAACGTTTTGCAGTAGGTCAATTAATCAAGTCTTTGGCTATTAAAGATTTGAAGTCACTACAAATACCTAAAGTTTCTATTGAACGTCAACGAGAAGTTGTTGAACATATACGAACTATAGAAGATGATATTAAAACTACAAAAGAAAAGCTAGAATCACTAAAACGTGAAAAAGAATTAATTGTAGAGGAGGAATTCAATTGGTAACGCAAGTAAATATGATGAATGATGCATCCTTATTGGGTGATGCGATTAAATACATTACAGAAGAACTTACACAAGCTTTTAAAAATAATAATTTAAAAACTGTTTTAACGAAATATCACTATCCAGATTTAACACCAACTATGGTTGATGATTCGATTGGCTCTCCAAACGGTAAAATTCTTATCATCGGTGAAACGAATTGTAAGGTAAAGGATCTCCAAGGTATCTTTAATTCAATGGGATTAAGAGGCCGAGTAGAATGTCATACTGACTACGAAGATATTCAACGTTATCAGTTTAATAATCTTATGTATAACGATAAGTATAGACTAATTATAGTTGGACCAATTCCACATTCTACCTATGGCAAGGATGAATTTAGTAGTGTTATTAATCGAATGGAAAATACTGAGGGATTCCCTTGTGTAAGACGAGCTACTGCTAATGGCGGTTTGAAAATTACTAAAACCAACATTAAACAAATTCTTCGAGAAGAATTGGAATCTGGATTTTTGGTGGCATAGTTATAGATCTGTTGGTACTTGTTATAAAATACTGCATGTCGATGAACTGAGCATATGTAACACAGTTAAGATGTTATAATTAAATTAATAAATTTACCTAGTAAAGATCTGTAAGGGAGATATTAATATGGCTAAGAAGAAAGCTGTTGAGAAAGGCTTGAATATAGATAATATCCTATTTAATTGTAGAGATATTTTACGCGCCGCACGTAACTCAGGATCATTCTTTGAAAAAAGAGATATGATGTTGACGTTGATATTCTTAAGATTTATTGGCGAAAAATATGAGGATGGTATAGAAAATCTTCGTAAAGTATTGATAGAACAAAATCTTGATCCAGATGATGAAAATATTCGTGCTGCTTTTTTTGAAGATGCTACATTTGCAGATGGTACATATAATCTTTCCAAAGAAGCTAGATGGTCAACAATTATTAATACTCCAGCACCAGAACTAAATGTTGCATTAGATACAGCACTTCATAGCATTGCCTCAGAGTCTAAAGATTTAAAGGGGTGTTTTATTGAAGGGACTTTTACTACTAGAAATCTTGCACCTAATGATATAAAAAAACTGGTGGATGAGGTTAATAAGATTAGTCATAAAGTTTTTGGTGAAGAAAAAGATCTAATTGGTCGTGTATATGAGTATTTTCTTAAAGAGTTTGCTGTTAATGCGACTAAAGAAGAAGGGGAATTTTATACTCCGCATGATGTGGTCCAGTTGATTGCTGCTTTAATAGAACCATATGAAGGGACTTTATATGATCCTGCTTGTGGCTCTGGTGGTATGTTTATCCAGAGTGCTGAACTTGTTAAAGCTCGCCAAGGTGATATAAATCGCATTAACATATATGGTCAAGAAAAAGATGCTGCTACATATCGCTTAGCAAAGATGAATCTAGCTTTACGAGGGTTGAGTCATCATTTAGGAGATACAAATGATTCTTCCTTTACACATGACTTACATAAAGGATTGTATTTTGACTATATAATGGCAAATCCACCTTTTAATCTTAAAGGTTGGTATGATGAAAACTTAAAAGCTGATGCTCGATGGAGTGATTATGGAATTCCTCCTGAAAGTAATGCTAACTACGCTTGGATTTTACATATACTATCACATTTAAAACCTGCTAATGGTGTAGCAGGGTTCCTTTTAGCTAATGGTGCGCTTAATGATAGTGATACCTTAGAAATTCGAAAGAAACTAATTCAAAATGATAAAGTGGAGGCGATTATTGTGCTTCCAAGAGAATTATTTATTACCACGGATATTAGTGTTACATTATGGATTTTAAATCAGAATAAAAAAGGTGGAAAATTCCAAGGCCGTACCCTTCGTAATCGAGAACATGAAATATTATTTATGGATTTACGTCAATGGCGAGAAAATTCTGTTAAGGGTGAAAGTAAAAAGAAAGTTCGTCTTGACGAGAGTCAAATAGCTCATGCAGTAAATATTTACCATACATGGCAGGAAGATCGTACAGATGGTATTAATTATGCAGAGCCAGAGTTATATCGTAGTGTAGGTATTTCAGAAATTGAAAATAAGAATTGGGCATTAACACCTAGCAAATATATTGAGTTCATTGATCATGACTTAGATATTGATTATGAGAAAGAAATAAGTCGGATTCAAAGTGAGATGAAATTAATTTTGGAACAAGAAAAAGAATCTCAAAAGATGCTAGAAAATGCATTTAGGGGAATTGGTTATGAGCTTAGCTAAATACAAAATCGGAGATTTAATTCAACAACGTAGAGAAAAGTATGATGGTGGCAAAGATTTACCTGTAAGAGGTGTTTCTAGAGATGGTTTTATCTTACCAAAACAGGATAATGCAGATTTGTCAATTTATAATGTCTTTTATCAAGGTGATTTTGTATTCAATCCCGCTAGAATGGAATTAAATTCGATAGCTTTAAATTTAGAGTTTGAAAAAGGAATCTGTTCATCTCTATATGAAATTTTTTATATCACAAAGCCTGATATTGTTTTACCAGAATATTTAAATCTATTTATTAAACGCGAAGAGTTTGCAAGAAAATGTGGATTTGAAGCGGTAGGTTCAGCACGAAATTATTTTAGAGTCAGTAATTTAGCTGAATTTGAAATTGAGTTACCTTCGATTTCCATTCAACAAAAGTATGTTGATATATATAATGCAATGTTAACTAATCAACAGTGTTATGAAAAGGGCCTAGATGATTTATCTTTTTTATGCCATAGTTTTGTTGAAACTTTACGGAAAACAGTGCAGCATCATTGTTTAGGTGAGTATATTTCTAAGTGTGAAGAATCAAATGAGCAATTATTATATGGGAAGGAGCGTGTCCGGGGAATATCTGTAGAGAAGAAGTTTATAGATACTAAGGCAAATATGACAGATGTTTCATTGAAACCATATATGTTAGTAAGACCCAGTGAATTTGCGTATGTTGCAGATACGTCTAGACGTGGAGATAAAATTGCATTAGCCAGAAATAATTCTGATGATACTTATATATGTTCATCAGCTTATACTGTTTTTAAAATTAATGATCAAAGTAAATTATTGCCAGAATATTTATCTCTATTATTTGATCGAAGCGAATTTAATCGTTATGCAAGGTTCCATTCTTGGGGGAGCGCTAGAGAAACCTTTGATTGGGATGCAATGTGTGAAGTTCGTATTCCAGTTCCAAGTATTGATGTACAACAAAGTATAGTAGATATTTATAAAGCATTTAATAGTCGTAAAGAGATAAATGAAAAGCTTAAGACTCAATTAAAAGATATATGTCCAATTCTAATCAAGGGCTCTATTGAGGAAGCTAAAAATTGAGGGAATAGTGTATGGGTAAATTAAAAGAATTTAATGGAATTTATTGTGAGTCAGATTATGAATATACCTTTATTGAGCTGTTGAAACGGGAGGGATGGAATTATTTAAGTGGAAAAACATTAAAACGATTACAGAAAACTGATGTTTTAATCTCAGATGATTTTGTAGAATTTATATCTTCAACCAATAAAACTTTGACTGACGATGAGATTCAACAAATTTTTGATACAGTTCGTTTAGTTGGTAGTGAAAGTGATTTTGCAACCTTACATAAGGTATATAACTGGCTTGTAGATGGCATACAATTTATTCCTAATGATGGATTGCCTCAAATGGTTAAGTTGATTGATTTTGAAAACCCTGATAAAAATATTTTTCGTGTAGTTAATCAGCTTGAAATTGGGTACACTAATCAAGGTCAGAAGACTTCTAGAATACCAGATGTTTTGTTATATGTTAATGGCATTCCATTATGTATAACGGAATTAAAGAATCCTACAGATGCTAGGACTACTATTTATGATGCATGGGAGCAAATTAATATTCGCTATTGGCGTGATATTCCACATCTTCTACATTATTGTCCACTAGCATGCATTTCAGATGGTGTAAAAACTAGATTGGGGACTGTACGTACTCCATATGAACATTTTTATGCATGGAGACGAGTGAATGATGGAGATGAGATTACTACTTCACCATTTGCAGAAACAGAAGCAATGATAAAAGGTGTTTATTCACCAAAGCGTTTTTTAGAATTATTCCGAGACTATATATATTTTCAAGATAGTATTTATGATGCTGAAGAAGTTGAAATCGTTTGTCGTTATCCTCAATTTTTTGCAACTAGACGTTTGAAAAAAAGCATCGTGAAATCTGTTGAAGAAAAGAGTGGTAAAGGTGGAACATACTTTGGGGCAACTGGTTGTGGCAAAACCTTTACAATGGCTTTTCTAGCAAGGCAATTATCATTAAGATGTACAGATATAGAGGCAATTGGCTCTCCGACTATCATACTAATTGTTGACAGAGACGAATTACAGAAGCAAGGTGCTAAACTATTTACGAAGAGTAAAGAATTTTTGAATCTGGGGGAGGTATCGGTTGTTAAAGATCGAGCACATCTTAGACAAGAATTAGGTGCTCGTCAGAGTGGCGGATTTTATATTTGCACCATTCAAAAGTTCTGCGATAGAGAAGAGGATAAAATTGGATTAATAAATGATAGACAAAATATTATTTGTTTTTCTGATGAAGCACATCGAACTCAATTAGAACATGCTAAGAAAATTAGGTTTAGTCAGGACACTGATGAAAATATGAAGGCGATGCTTTCAAAGCCATATGCCAAGGTTTTGAGAGAAGCATTCCCACAAGCTACATTTGTTGGATTTACTGGAACTCCTATTGCGGAAACGTATCAAACGTTTGGGGATGAAATTGATCGATATACGATGGACCAGGCTGTAGCGGATGGATTGACAGTTCCTATTAAATATCATCCTCGTATTGCTAAAGTGTTATTTGATACTGAAAAAATAAAAGAAATAGAGGAATACTATAAGAGATGTGCTGATGAAGGGGCTACTGTAGAAGACATAGTTGCAAGTAAGCGTGCAATGAGTTCTATGGAAGTTATATTAGGTGAACCTTCCCGATTAGAAAGGCTTACAACAGATATACATGATCACTATACTGCAGCGTGTGACAACGAGCCAGGAAGAATACAAAAGGCTATGATAGTATGCTCTAATCGTAAAATAGCATATGATTTACTTCTAACTTTTAAAAAACAATATCCAGAGTGGTTTATAGAGAAAAAATCAGCAGATGGAATAGATGTTACAGAAGAAGAACTGAAGTCTTTAACACCCATGCCATTTATAGCCATGGTTGCCAGTGTGGGAAGTAATGACCCAGAGGAAATGTATGATTATCTTGGGGGAGTTAAAAATAATAAACGCTCTGAAATGCTAGACCTGGCATTTAAACAAGATAAGTCAAATTTTAGAATTGCGATTGTTGTAGATATGTGGATTACAGGGTTCGATGTTCCTACACTTACATATTTATATAATGATAAGCCGTTACAAAAGCATTTATTAATACAAACTATCAGTCGTGTTAATAGAAAATATCCTGGTAAGGAGTTTGGTATGGTTATCGATTATATCGGTATTCGAAATAACATGCGTGAGGCAATGAAGATATATGGCGGTGATGTCTCTGTTGCACCTACTAGTGATGATGTTGAGCAGGCAACCAATATATTTAGAGATTACTTAGGAATGTTGCAAACTCTATTTGTTGAGTGTGATTTAACCATATTTATAAATCCTCAATCTGATAGTGTGGAGCGTTATAAGGCACTTACTGATGCTGCAGAGTATGTTTTTAGTTCCACTACACTGCTAAATATTGATGGAATTGATTCTATTCAAAAAGTTTCTTTTAAAACGTATTTCCTAAAATTAGTTAAGCGAATGAGAACTGCATATGATATTTGTCAGCCTTCTGGAGAACTTTGTGAAGAAGAGTCGTCATTAGCTCAATGCTTTATGGCGATTGCTGGACTTGTACGTAAAATGAGTGGTACTAGTGATATTGATGCGGATATTATGAATCGGACCGTAGAGAAAATGGTTACAGAGGCTCTGCAATATAGTAATGTTGAGAGTGTGCTTGATAATGGTGAGGAAGAAGATATATTTTCACCTGAATATTTTGAAAAGCTTTCTGATGTGAAGCTCCCAGCTACAAAGTTGGAAGTTTTAATTAAAATGATCCGTAAAGAAATAAAGGAATATGGTAAAACTAATAGAGTAGCAGCTCAAAGTTTCCAAGAAATGTTGGAGAAAACTATTGAAGAGTATCATGAGCGACGTAAAACGTTATCTGCGGAAGAAGCTAGTGATGCACAAAAACATGCTGTGAATGATATTATAGAAAGTATTACAAAGCAGGCTTTAGAAATCTTACAACAGTTAAATGAGAGCCGTGATAGCTTTAGAAAAATGGGCTTAACTTTTGAAGAAAAAGCATTCTATGATATTCTCATAGCTTTACGTGATCAATATAACTTCGAATATGGTGTAGATGAAGAGCAGGATGGAGTGGTTATTAATAATAAATGTAAGATTTTAGCCCAGAAGGTTAAAGAGCTTATTGATACAAAATCCTCATTTGCTGATTGGTTAAACAATGAAAATGTGCGTAATCAATTAAAGCTTGAGATTAAAATTTGTTTAGTAAAGAACGGATACCCGCCTCAATATAGTCCTGAAGTATTTTCTAAGGTGATGGAACAAGTAGAGAACTTTGAAGAGAACTCTAACTTATCTAATATTGATAATATCTTACAATTCCATGACACGAACCTTCGTTATACTGAATATGATAATGTTCAAAGTGTAGCAGATAAGTTAAAAAAAAATTAAATTGACGTTAATCTTAGTTAGTGCATAATATATATGTACTATTAAATAGCAGGAGGCTTGCTCCTGCTATTTTTGTTATTGTCTTTAGACTGGTTCACGACGTAGTCGCGAATCATTAAACCACCCGCTATGCGGGTGCGGCAACGAAAGTTATACAAAAAAATCACCTTGCTTAAGTATAATGTAGGTGTTCAAGCCGCATTATATGCAAAAGAAAGGTGATTTTATATGGCAACAAAGACACAGAGCCTTGCGCACACAAAATGGTTATGCAAATACCACATAGTATTTACACCTAAGTATAGACGTAAAGTTATATATAATCAATACAGAAATAGTTTACGTGAAATACTGAGACGTTTATGTGAATATAAGGGCGTCAAGATTATAGAGGGGGAGCTTATGGCAGATCATGTGCATATGCTAGTATTAA
>ERZ773272.1012-NODE-1012-length-10819-cov-10.674099_pt1 | contig 10819 bp, 9 predicted proteins | sample MGYA00511891_ERZ773272 | MGnify/ENA primary metagenome ERZ773272 (study PRJEB29015, sample SAMEA2738150) | human oral metagenome | biome: human oral; feature: human-associated habitat; material: saliva | place: China | collected 2198 ...
GGATTACCATGTTGTTGAGAAAGTAACTCAGTATGATAAGAATATTCCAATCTATCTTATCCTTCCCTACAATTCTGTTTTTCCTAGAACGGTTGCGACAGGCTACACAATGGAGTACTCTACTTTGGATGAATATTTTGTCACGAAACTATGGAATACTGATCAAAAACTCTATGTATGGACAATCAATAGTTCCGAATCTTTTAATAAGTCTTTTCACCTAGGTGTTGACGGAATAATTACGGATGACTTGGAAAAAATAAAAGAAGAACTAGAAACTGCTCAGGAAGATCCTGAATATAGTGACTTATTGCTAAATAAAGCAACTGAATTATTTGCTTTTTAACATAAATTAAAATAGGCTGTGTACCAGCCTATTTTTGATAATCTAATTAAAATGGTAACTTACCAGCAAATGCTCCAAGTTTCTTCTTAGTAGTTTCATCAATTTGTTCGAGCGCAGCATTGAGAGCTTGAACAGTCATATCTGAAAGAGTTTCAATGTCTTCAGCATCCACAACTGCGGGATCAAAATCAATTTTTACAACTTTTTTATCACCTGTTAAGGTAGCAGTTACGAGGTTTTGAGCAGAAGTCCCAACAAATTCTGTGGCAGCCAATTCAGCTTGGCTTTGCTCCATTTGTTTTTGAAGTTTTTGAGCTTGACGCATCATGTTTTGCATATTCATCATAAGATTTTCTAGATTCCTTTCGTATCAAGGGGTTAGCCCTTGATTGTAAATTTTTGTTGCCTTATTTTGCCTTATTGTTAAAAATTTTCAAAGGCAGAGGCTATTTCTTTTTGCTGAGTTGGGAATAAATGTGAGTAAACATTTATTGTGGTGTTAATAGAACTGTGTCCTAATCGTTTCATCAACGTAAAGAAAATGTAGTCTTTACCTTCTCCATTTCGTAAGCCTTGAGAAACTAGAAATGCAGCATGAGAATGTCTGAAGTCATGATTACGTATCAACTTTAAATTATCAGGTAGGCGTTTCTTTAGAATTGCTCTGAAATTTGATACGTTTGGTCCAGTCAACACTTCAGGAGTAGTCTGATAAATTTGCAAACTATTAGGATTGCTTGTAAACTCTTTTAACAATTCATATTGCTGATTTTTCCATTGTTTTAATTCTTTCACGAAGGCACGATGGATATAAATTCGCCGATTAGATTGTGTTGTTTTCACTGTTCCAATATGCACTTGACCATTTCGGTAATAAGCAGAGTATTTGACATCAATATAATTTTCATCAAGATTGACTTGTTCCCAAGTTAAGGCAAGAGCTTCCCCAATACGCATTCCTGTATACATCAAAATACGATACAACAGTTGGAAAGAATATTCATTCTCTTCAAAAAGTGAATCAAATTGTTTGAACTGTTCAGGTGTATAGTATGCCATTTCTTTATGTTGCTGTGGCAACCGTCTCAATCCGTTACAAGGATTATCTTGTCGAATACGATTAGCAATTGCAACTTCAAACATTTTATGGACGAAAATCATTTGCTGATTAACGTGAGAATTAGATAGGCTTCCACCTTTTTTACTGGGTTGACATTTAAGCCAATTTCTATACTCTTTGATATCGTTTAGGGAAACATTTCGCATATCTGCGTTTTTAAAGTATCTGGACAGATATACTCGATAGTAAGATTTTTGACTATCTATTGTTCCTCGCTTATTCCCTCGAAGTTCATCTTCTTCTTGAACGAGCGAGTACAGATACGAAACAGAAATTTTATCTTTATGAGTTACTTGATGTAGCTTATTGATGCGATAATCAGCCTCATATTGTTCAGCTTCTTTACGTGATTTTAAATCAGATTTTCTGTGACGCTTTTGAAGCCCAGTTATTGCATCATAGCCATCACTAATATCAACCCTCCATTTTTTATTTTTTTGTTTAGTTACTACCATACTGAGTTTCCTCCCTATTAGTAGTATCTTCATGTACATTATACATTATATCATTTTTTAAATTCAATTCAAAACCAAGTATATCTTCCACTATTTTCATTGGTACTCGACCAACACGTTTATTTTTATACCATTGAAAACCTTTATTAACTAGAATAAGTTTAGCCTGCTTTATTATTTTTTTTGATTGTGATTCTGAATAACCAGTCAAATTCATAACATCAATCTTATTTACAAGTGCAAAAGTTGTAGTATTAGAGTTTGATAATCTATTTTGTTTTGTAGTTTGTTTAAATTGCATATTATACTCCTTTAGAAAATTATGATATAATAGCAACAACAGAAGTAGTTGTTGACTATTTTTGTTTAAGTATCTGGGTTATCATTGTTGGTTTGGTCGCTGGCATTGATAACCTTTTTTGATTTGTTCCATTGCATATTGTGAATAATAGTTTTTATTAGAATATCGATAGATTCGTTAACTGTAACTTGTTTATCTTGCGAAAAATCATATGAAATAAATGAGGGTAATCCCCAAGGGATTTCTTCTTCATTAAAAACTTCTTCTAATTGTTTTGTTGGGATTGATAATGTTGCACTATCATCATCTAGTTTAATTAAATAGTCAATTCTACGATTAAATTGTCCTACATCTTCGGAAATATTTCCTTTTGCAATTGCAAAAAAATCAATAGGTTGTTTGGTACTTGTAATGATAATGACTTTTGCTGACCCCATTTTGTTATGATAACGAGCTGAAATTGGACTAATCATGAAAGGGTCTAGTAGTTTTAACCAATCAGATACAGTTAAACTGTCTCCTCTGATATCATCAAGAAACAATATTTCTTGGCTATTATATTCATCGAATGCATTAGTTGAAGCTGTAACGCAGGAATCCCAAATTTGTCCGAATTTTAAAGCTACATTTTGTAATAACGTTATCAACTTTTTGCTGTATTTTGTTTTTCCAACCCCACTTTTAGCAGTAATAAATAAAACTGTTTTCTTAAAGCTTCCTTCTTCAAGTTCTGCAATAGTCCTATAGCTTTTTCGCTCTCCTGCGGTCTCCAAAGCTTCATTTACTTTTCGCTTATGTTGTCCATAGATAACGTAATAATCATCAGTAAGCAAAATATTACTTTTGGTTATTTCTCCGGACAATATCTTTTCAATTAACCAATCAATACTAAGGTCTGTTTCCTTAGCTTTTTTGGTTGCACGACCTCTAATCCATGTTTCCATACACCTATGATAAACGCTAGTGTAGTTTTCGCCTTTTACAGTTACGACTTCGTCTGGTTTGTATTGATATTTGCTTTCGTCCTTCGCATGGACTAAGTAGGCTAAACAATTATCATATCCGTATCGACCAGACTTTAGTTTTTCTAGGTATTGCGGTTCAACCCCAATAGCTATAGCTATTCTATTTAATGAAGCTCCTTTTTCAAACTTAAAGAGAAAATGGATATGTTCAGCTTTCTTTTCGATTACATTTTTCATCAATTCTTGATTCCAAACATTTATCTCGTCTTTATCATGTTTGATCCCGTAAGCCTCTTTAACAGTAATATCAGCTTTATTCAGCTTATTAGTGACTGTCTCAAGTAGTGGACGGATATTATTTTCATCTCTAGCCTTCTTTAAAGCTGTTTTATCTTGCCAAGTTTTCCAGTGTTCATCTTCCAGTTGTTGAACAAGCATGATAGCAGTTAGGTTTGCGTATTTTTTATTTTTGTTCATTATTAAGAACTCCTTATTTTAATTATTCTTCTAACTATTCCCTAGAACAATCAAGAGACTGACTTTTTATAAATCGCTCAAATCATTGATATTCCTACTTTTTTGAATATACACGGCACTTGACAAGCCCAGTGCCGTGTAGGCGTAGAAATAGTTAGATTTAAAAGTGTTTCATCTTTTTCAAAGATGACCGACTTGTGACTCGTCGGCTTCGTCATGAATTGTTTACCCTTATTAATCAAACCAAGGGGTTTCGAAAAAATGTGGGACTTCCCATTTTTTACCAGAGCCAATAATACGAGCTACTCCCTGCCCTTTTCCATAACTGCGTTTAGGCATGTCTGCGAATCCGCTCATCAGATATTTGCGTTCTTCAGGTGAATCAGCAGCTCCCCCTAACATTATTACGGCATCCGAACAATTTACACGAGCAAGGCTAGGTAAAAATCCTTCTTTTGTTGCAAACTGGCTTATAGCAATGATATGAATACCGGCAGAGCCACCAGTAGCAGATAAACGGTTAATCGCAGTAGTCCAGCGAGAAGTGATTTTTAAGCTTTTGTCAACCTTATCAAGAGATTCAAGAGAAGCATTTAGATTACCGAGTTCATCGAAGAACAAGCCAATATCTGGCATGTTGTCCATTTCAAGATACTTTTCTTTTCCTGCTTCATTGATTTTTGTTAGTCGCTCATCCATGATGGTACACCAATATTCAGCACTCTCAACAATCTTGATAGGTTCTGATTGACCGTTAAATTCCTTGACGTATCGGTCGTATTTAGCAGAATTGTATTCAACTATCCAACCTTGTAACAACATTAGTTTAGCCATATATCGACCAGCTAACACTGATTTTCCTGCTCTTGTACGTGCTATGATACTCATCATTGGGGTTATATCTGAATGCCAACTAAGGTCTTTAGACAGGTTTATAGCGTGTCTATTTTCATGGATAAACTCATTCAACATACCGTTATTTTGGATAGAAAATCGTTGAGTAGTTAGAGTATCTTCAAAGTAAAAGAGAATATAGCTATCTCCAGCGGTTAGTTCGGAGTTGACAACAGCGAAACGTTGGTATTTACCTGATAGTATTCCAGATACTCGCTGTTCAAACTTTTCACGGTCAGCACGTTCCCAGTTTGCAATATTCTCAATAGCAATATAGCCCTCATTCAAATCATCGTTAATCCAAACATATAGTTCTGGCATTTCATTGCCATAGCGTGTTGAATTTGAAAGTTTTAGGACATCTGTGATTTGTTTGTCATTGAATAATCGCTTCAATTTTTGGGATAACCTATTGGCTTGATTAGACATGGCTGGTATCGAAATATTTGATACCTCTTCACGTAGCGACCAAGTATACACTAAACATAAGAAGCTAATGAAGTCTATAATAGCAAAGAATAGCAACGGCTTAGTCAGATATGGTTTCAATAGTTCTATTGAATAGCTTATGTAGAGTAGTAATCCAGTCGTACTAATTGTAACCGTAGAGGCTATCAGAGAGAGTTGATAGCCTTGAGGTTTACAATTAGGAGTAGGTTTGATTCTACGATATCTACGGTTACGCATTACGTTGAACCACTTCTACTGAGTCAGCAGCATACCACCCAACACCATTAGGCGTTGCACCGCCACGTACGTTCTTGAATTGGAGAATTGTACCGAAATTTACATCAACCTTATTTGATGTTTTGATTGTATATTCCAGGTCGTTTTTTGTATCTACAATTGAATATTTGAACTTTCCATCAATTTCTTCAATTGAACCAATTGATACAACGTTTAGAATAGGGACAACATCAACGGTATATTCGTTACCAGTTTTTTCGCTAACCATCACTTTAGGTTGCGTTTTTTGTTTGAGAACCTCTTCAAGGGTTCTATTCCAATTAGTTTTTGCCATGAGCATTACCTACTTTCTATTTTTCTAGGTTTGAAAAAACTTTTTCCAAACGAGTGATGAGACTACATTCATTATCAATCAAACGAACCAACTCATTATGTGACATTCGGTCAATGTCTGAGTCATATGCGATAGATAGTGTTATGAACGAAACGACATCTTGTCCATACCAAAGCTCTCTCAATTCAGTTGGTACATTTTCAAAATGCCAGTCATTAGTAATATGTTGATAAGCTGTGTTTCCGTAGTTTATCAACCTAAAAGCATATAATTTACGAAGCGTCTGCTTCAAGTTTGTAATCATATTGACTACCTCTTAACTTTCTAGCTAGCAAGTTCTCCGCTAGCAGGAGATGTCGAATAGAAATTCAACTTGTAATTTCTAGATGTTTTAATCATATCACTTAAAAAATGAAAATATAAGGATTATATGTTATAATTATATCTGAAATAATCCGTTTTTTTAGAGGTGTATTATGGTCACTAATTTATTAAAATATTATTTGTCGAATTGTCAGAAACGAATAAATGAACGTATTGAGTTGATAAATTCTAGAAGAGTATCTTTGAGAAATAGTAGAGATATTAGATATAAAAAACTAAAAAAAATTAGAAATACTCACATTTACAAAAATAAACCAAAAATTATAAAAGAAATACGAGAATTAGATTCAGATATACTCGTTGAAAAATTATCACTTACGGTTGCTCAGTCGTTGATTGATAATATTAAATTGAAACCTCATTTAATTTCAACGTCTTCTATAAAATCTGATGAGGAAAGAATGAGAAGTGAAAATTTAGAATTTAGAACACTTCAAGAATTGTTTTGGGGGTTTGATAAAGAATTTACACAAAAAGATAAATTCAATTTCTTTTTGAATTTATTTTTAGATTTGGAAAGTGACGAGGAATATTCTTTCTATATCCAAAAAATACTATTGGATTATGTTCCATATGCGAGAGAACTTGCATTTGAAAAATATACAGAACATTATAAGAATTATGATTGTATTTTTGAAAATGATTCTAAAAATAATCATATTGACACATTTGCAGAGTCTGTTTATTTATTTTGTCTTTCTGATGTGTCTGAAACAATTATGGAGAATTTTTTAGAATTTTTAAGAAGTGAGTACACTTATGAATCTAAAGACAGTAATGGTCGTTATCAATTAAAAAAAGAAATAATTCATTTTCAAAATTTTGAAGATGCGTTTCGTAAATCAAACAAAGACATACTTGAACCGATTTTTAATAAGAATACAAATAATTCACTAGGAAATAGAGCTTATAGTATTCTACTTGATGATTTAAAACTAGGTGATGAGTTAATGATTTTAGATATAAGTAGAAGTTCAGAAGAATATGGGTACTATATTACTAGAGCAGAAAAAAATGAAATGGATGTTATGTTGGAATTGTTAGAAGCAAGTGAAGTTTATATTGAACAATTAGAGAATTTGCAAAAAGATATATTTGGTAATATTGAGCAGGAGTATTTTGATAGTGAGATGTTTTTGATTAAAGCATCACATCGTTTTTCAGAAGATAGATTTCTAAAGTTATTGGAAATAAAACAAATAGATGAATTTGAAAGCACTGTTAAATAATTTGTAAACAACATTTTTTTGTGGATTATACTTTATCTACGATAATTCATGGTATAATAGCATGAAATACTGTCGAAATAGGAGTTTTATTAAATGCCAAAAGGGAAAGTAAAAATTCAATCAGTTGAGCCTATGGTGGCTGATTTAGTCAATGGTTGGTTGAAATCTTATGATTTAGATTATAAATTAGAACAAGAATCATTAAATTCTGAAATCGATAAGGCTTTATTGGAGTATGCTTCAAAGAATGGTGGTAAAGGTGGGAATCGTCCTGATGCAAAATTATTACTACAAGATAAGCACACAGATTATTGGCCGATTTTAATTGAGTATAAAGGTTATAAAGATAAATTAGAGAAGCTTGATAGCGATGGTCAGGTAGATAATCGAAAGAGTAAGAATGAACCCAATTATTCAAATATTAATTCTTTTGCTGTTAATGGGGCAGTCCACTATGCAAATGCATTATTACATTATACAAGCTACACCAATATTATCTCAATAGGAGTTACTGGATATAAAGATGAGCACGGTGAACTTCAAACTCAAATCGGTGTCTACTATGTTTCAAAAGATAACTTTGGTATTGGTCAAAAAGTAGATGATTATACTGACCTATCTTTTTTGAAATCTGGGAACTTTGATGCCTTTATTGAGAAAGTAAAAGCTTTGGAGTTGACTGCTGAGGAAGCTGAAAAATTAAAAGAGCAACGTGAAAAAGAAATTGATGCAAGTTTGACCAAGCTTAACAATGACATTTATCAAAATGAAAAGGGCTTGGGAGAAAATGATCGTGTATATCTAGTAGCTGCTTCTATTATTGCTACTCTAGGTGTACCAGGTAAAGTAAAACCATTAGATAAGGAAGATTTAAAATCATCAACTGAGGAAGATAATAGAGATGGCGATATTGTTATTCGAAAAGTTAACTCTTTCCTGAAAGAGAAAAAAATTCCAAAAGCCAAAAAAGAGCTAATCATTCGCACGCTGAAAAATACACTGACTACAGATAATATTAACAAACCAGTAAATGGTGAAAGTCAATTAAAAAGAGTATTCAGCAAGATTGTTGATGATTTGGGGATTTACTACAAGATTGGTTTGAATACTGATTTTACTGGAAAACTTTTCAATGAGATGTATTCATGGTTAGGTTTTACACAAGATAAGTTAAATGATGTTGTTCTAACTCCATCCTACGTAGCTACTTTATTAGTAAAATTAGCTCGTGTTGATAAAGACTCTTATGTTTGGGACTTTGCAACTGGTTCTGCTGGACTTCTGGTATCAGCTATGAATGAAATGCTTAATGACGCCAAAGCTAAAATTACTTCTCCTGATGCACTATACAAAAAAGAGGCTGAAATTAAAGCAAATCAACTCTTAGGTTTAGAAATCCTATCATCTGTTTATATGCTTGCTGTTCTAAATATGATTATGATGGGGGATGGTTCATCGAACATCATCAACGAAGACTCTCTAACACAATTTAATGGTAAGTATGGCTATGGCAAGACTGACGAGAGATTTCCAGCGACAGCATTTGTCCTTAATCCTCCATATTCAGCAGATGGCAATGGTATGATTTTTGTTAAACGTGCACTTTCTATGATGGATAAAGGCTATGCATCTATCATCATTCAGGGGTCAGCTGGTAGCGGTAAGGCTTCTGAAATTAACAAGGAAATATTGAAGTCTAATCGTTTGTTAGCAAGTATCAAAATGCCTATAGACTTGTTTGTAGGGAAATCTAGCGTTCAGACCTATATCTATGTTTTTCGAGTGGGCGAAGCGCACGAAAATGACTATACGGTAAAATTTATTGATTTTACAAATGATGGTTATACTAGAAGCAATCGTAAGAAATCTAGTAATAATCTTAGAGATACAGACCATGCTAAAGAAAAGTATCAAGAAGTGGTAGATTTGGTGAAATATGGTAAAAGTAAGCTACATTATCTAACAGAATCAGAATACTATGAAGGTAATATTGATGTATCAAAAGGTGATGACTGGAATCAAACTGCACCGATTGACTTGAAACCGACACTGAATGATTTCAAGAAAACCATTAGTAATTATCTAGCTTGGGAAGTTTCCAATCTTTTACAAAATCAATCTACTGAGGATGAAACGCTGGGAAAATAGATGCCTCACTCACTCAAAAATTAGCAAATGTTGAGTGGGGCGAATATAGATTAGATGACTTGTTTGCTATTTCAACCTCTCGTGGATATGATGCAGGAAAGATGAATTTTGTTCAAAAGTCAACAAATACTTATGAATTTATTGGTCGAACACAAACCGATTATGGGCTTCAAGGATATGTAAAAAAATTAGATTCAAAACCAAATAAAGCTCACTGTATTTCAATAAGTCAGATAGGAGCTATTCACGCACAGTTAAGACAAAAAGAATGGTATTCTAGTCAGAATATGTTTATACTGGAACCTAACATTGAAAAATTGTTTAATCAATGGTTGATTGTAGTAATCAATAGAGCGTTATCGAAATATAGTGGGTATTCTAGTTATCCTACTTTATCTTCGTTGAAAGAGGAGATTATCCTACTTCCAACATGTAACAATCAAATAGACTTTGAATTTATGGAGTCCTTTATAGCGGAGCTAGAGGCAGAGCGTATAGCGGAGCTAGAGGCAGAGCGTATAGCGGAGCTATCCGCTTACTTAAAAGTAAGCGGATTGGACAATTATGAATTGTCCTCTGAAGAGCTAAAAGCTCTTCAAGATTATGAAAATATAGAAGTCAAAGAATTTGAATATCAAGAAATTTTTGAAAAGATTGCTCAAGGTAGACGTTTGAAAAAATCTGATCAAATTGATGGCAGTATTCCATTCGTAATGTCAGGAGTAACTAACACTGGAATCGTAAACTATATATCTAATCCAGTTGTAATGTTTCCTCAAAATTCAATCACACTTGATATTTTTGGTAATGCTTTTTATAGACCTTACGATTTTGGTGCTGGTGATGATACGGGTGTTTATTGGAATGAAAACAACATCTTTACTAAAGAGTCTATGCTCTTTATTACAACATCTATGAGTACCTCTGTTTTAGGTAAATATGATTACGGGAAAAAACTCAGAAGTTCTCAAAGCAAGCATATAAAAATGTCATTGCCTGTCAAAAATGGAAAACCAGATATTGATTATATGGAAATTTTCACAAAAGCGATTGTAAAGTTGGTTATTAAAGATGTCGTTAGATACGCAGATGAAAGAATTAATGCAACTAAGAAAGTAGTAGCTAAAGTTGTTGATACAAGTGCCTTAATAGATTCACGAGTTCAAGATGTTGCTAGAACTGGGTTTTTAGAAGGGAAAATTATAGTTCCTGAATTTGTATTAAAAGAATTACAATTAATTTCCGATTCGGAAGATCCATTAAAACGTGCAAAAGGTCGATTAGGGTTAGATTGTGTTGAGCACCTTCAAAAAATGAAAGAAATTGATCTTGAGATTGATAATAAATACAATTATAACGAGCATAAAGGTGTGGATAATTTATTAATAGATTATGCATTGAAATATAAATGTGCAATTATAACAACTGATTATAATCTTAATAAACTTGCTACTTTACAATCAATTAAAGTTCTTAATG
>ERZ773272.1020-NODE-1020-length-10794-cov-10.711239_pt1 | contig 10794 bp, 11 predicted proteins | sample MGYA00511891_ERZ773272 | MGnify/ENA primary metagenome ERZ773272 (study PRJEB29015, sample SAMEA2738150) | human oral metagenome | biome: human oral; feature: human-associated habitat; material: saliva | place: China | collected 2198 ...
AGGTAGTCGCACCAATCGTAACACCGCTTGATGTAACAGATACTGATGCGCCTTTGCCTGCTTCACGCACCTCTTGTCTGATTTCACTAGCAGTCTGTGAGAGTGAACTTGTTAATTCCTGCTTAACCTGATTAATTGCTGAGTTACTACTGTTAACTGTTGTTCTTACCTCTTGACGAATGGCATCAGCGGTTTGAGTAATTGCAGTAGTTGTTTCACGTCTAAGTTCGTCCTTAGCCTGACTAAGAGCATCATTGCTACTAGCCGTAGCATTTCGCACTTCCTGTCTGATCTCATTAGCAGTCTGAGCGATTGCACTCTTGACTTCTTTATCAAAGAACTGGCTCAACGCACCTTGGTTGTTCTGTTGAATTTTGCCCCAAAGCGTGCTATTTGGGTCTCTGAGCTCCAACTCAATATTTCGCATGTCTTTAAAAAGACCTGACAAGGAACGCTGAGTGATTGTCGGTTCAACAAAGCTAGTTGGGAAATCACCCTGCTCTATCTGGATATCAGTTAGAACAGTATCACCCACGCAGCCCATATGATGAAGTTTCAGCAATTCGTCTCGTGACCGTGGTTGAAATACTTTGTAGTACCTTCCGTTGTGCTCAAGTGCAGGCGACCGTACATTTTGAATCGTTATATCCATGTCCTAACCTCACTGCTGTTTGAAAATATCGTAGATGGTATTCGCATCTTTATTAGTGATAGCATTATACTGTGCCTCAGTCCCTGCCCAGTATTTCAAGGGCTGAGAACCGTTCTGGTTGATGATACTCGGGTTCACTGGACGGCTTTCTAATGCTGAAATCCTACGTTTCACCTCAGTGTCATTGTAAGGCGTTGGAAAATCTCTAGTACCAATCCCTTGAACCGAAACATTAGTACCATTTACTGCGGTCACTTTCCAAAATCCTTGGTTAACACTTGTGGTGCTATTCCAGTAATCTTCAATGATATCACCGACCTTGATTCCGTCAGGGTTCATGATGTTATCTGTTGTTATTGTTCCATTGGCACCCACACCGCCTCCAGAGATGTCACCTTTAGCGATTCGATAAGTTGGAGTTTCAGACTTCCTAGCATAATCAGATAAAATCTGTTGAATTTCTGGCTCGTTAAATCGTACAACGCCATCTGCTCCTCTGGGTCCAATATCGCCACGAGGTCCTGTTGGACCTTCTGGACCTCTTGGACCTGCGGGCCCAGTATTACCTTGCGGACCTGTCTGACCCATTGGCCCTTGTGGACCAGTCTGTCCCATTGGTCCTTGCGGACCTCGCAAACTTTCTCTTTGTTCGCTTGTCAAAGCCTCAAAACGCATAACACCGTCAGCACCTCTGGGTCCAGTCTCACCACGCTCGCCACGGTCTCCCTTTGGTCCCGTTAGGTATTGCAATGCCGAGAATCGATCACGGCCATTACCAACCTTGACCCTACCAGTATCACTCTCAACACCTAACTCACCATCAAGTAAGACCAAACTACTACTTGCCCAATCACTGGCTGACATGCGTCTGTGTTGAACCCTTACGGGTATTGTTTCCGTCATGTTTTACCTCCGTCAAAAATAAAAGTTGGACTCTCGCTCCAACTTCCCTCATATCTAGCATTCTGTCCGTCCGCTATCGTCTTATAAACTGGTGTGATTTCAATCCTTGAGTTGCGATTATCAATCGTTACAGCTTTTTCTTGCGTCTGATACCAATCACCCGAGAATACAACGCTATATTCACCGTAGTAGACTGATAGAACCTTGTCCGTCTTCTTGGTTATATCTTGCTCAATCACTGGCATAACCGTATTTGTTGGATTGAATCGAACGTGTCCACCGTAGAACAGATTACTGTTAACTGTTAGAGTAACATCTGCCTTACCGTAAGGCGTACAGACACCCGACCAGCTGATAACGTACTGCTTACCTAGTTCAAAGCCATCTCCATTGTGGCCAACTTCCACATAATCAGTACCATAGGCTATCTTCTTAGCCGTTCCACCAGCTACTCTATTCTTGTTGTACTGAGTGGTTCCGTCACCACCAATCAACCGAGCGTTGACGCTTGCAGATTCGCTGACCTGTTCTAATTTCTTGGATAATTCAGAAATAGCATCTTTGTTATTTTCTTTGAAAGCCGTATCTTGAAGCAGTTCTTCCTTGATTGACTTCAAGAAATCAGGACGGCCTTTTTCGACCTCTTCATGGATCTTAGCGCCGAATTCTTCAGCTTTGGCCTTAGCAATTTCGATAGCATCATCAATTGCTTTTTTACGTTTCTCAAACTCGGCTTCAAAGGCTGCATCTGCTGCTTCTATCTGCGTTTGGATTTTCGCTTCAAAGCTATCTTGTTGCTTAATCTGTTTGGTAATCGTACCCTCATAAGAATACTGCGTATCATTTCCTGCTTTACTATCTGCACTGATACGCCCTCTTAGTCCGCCTTTAAAAGCAAAGCTCTGGCTTAACACGGGCACTTTAAACGTTTCATTCTTATTCGTCTGAATGGTTACCCACTGCCCAACCTCCAGCAATAAATGCCCTTGATAATTCAGATTGTATGGATAGTAAGTAATGTCTTTTAACTTGTGGTACAAATTATTTAAAGCTAGCTGAGTCATAAAGACATTATCAATCTCTAAAGACCGTCCTGTCCGCATACCAACCGTAAGAGATTTCTTGTCCGCCTTACAAGTAATACCAGCTATCTGATACTCTATCTCGCTCTTGGTCAAACCATGTAAGAAGTAGCTATCTGCATTGATTATGATGTTTGACTCAGTCAAATCACGGATTTCCATTTTACCTTCTCGGTTAAAGAAACAAGACATCCCAATCATCTGAGTCATAGCACTCAACATATCCCTGAAGGAAAGCTTCTTGCCTTCGGGAACTTGCTCGACATGGTAACTCATAGCGCTGATTCCGAAATAGTCATTCGCTAACTCAATTCCTGTTTTCAGGCAGATTTCCTGAATAACCTCTCGTACCTCAGCTGGAAAATGCAAGTCCGTCACATACTCACGATTAAGCTTAAACATACCGTCCATAAGTTCAAGCGTGGTTGTGTTTCGGTTTCGGTCAATCTCAATTTCGTTGATGAAGTATTCCCCCATTTTGACCCACTGGTAAGTATTTCCAACCAGTAGGCCAATCTCAGGGTGTAGGATATCCAGCTTATTGAACGTGGTAATGATACTGGTAAAAGTAATCTTACCGCTACCAGCACACGTTCCACCGGGTTTGTATGTATCGCCTTTAATATAGCCATACTCAAAGCTAGCCTCTTTGATATCCCGTGAAGCATAATCACCAACACGGATAGCCAGCGTTCTGTCCTTGGCAAACATGGCTCTGTCAAATTGTCGTCTGGTTAAAGCGTCCATTTTCTTACCTCTCTACCAGATTAAATTTAGCACCAGACCAAGGTTTGAACTTCTCGGTAAAGGTATAGCTTGGAGCTGTCCTATCACCAACGTAGAAAGTTCCAGTCGTCTGACCTTTAACAGGGTCAGGGTATGAAACTTCAAAAAAGACTGCTGAAACAGCATTTAAAAGCTGACTCATTTCTTCCTGAGTCAGCATGCCCCATTCACAGTCTAATTTTCGCTTAGTCGTGATACGGTCACGCATCATGTCGCCGTTAGCATTACGCCCTGTCTCTCCATCAATATCCTGAATACCGACCTGAAAAGATTTGGGAGGCTTCACAGCCACCCCATTGATTGTCAATTGTGCCATTTAACCTCCTAAATCTTGAGCAAGGTTTGACCTGCTCGTTCGTGTTCCTTATTGATTTCTTGGATTGCTACCCGTCCGAACTCATGACCAGCGATTTGGATAACAATATCACCAGTTGGCAATGAATAGCCCGCAGGGGCATTGTTAACAGGCATTCTTTCAGCTACTTTCTGAGCCAAAGTAGAAATCCAACCTGTATTCCGCTCAAGAGGCATTACCGCTTCTTGACCAGCTTCTCCGACCCCGATAATGCTAGGTGAGTTGAATACACCACCTCGTGCATACCAATCTACAGAGAATGATGGGATTCTAGGAGGATTCAAGCTAAAGCTACCTGATATATTAAAGTGAGGAAGTTTGATTCTCGGTAAACTCCAATCAAAATTAAAGAAGCTTCTCAGTTTATCGATACCGCTTTTAACAATGCTTTTGGCGTTTTCCATTGCGTCATTAAACAAATTCTTGAACCAGTTTGGGATTTCTTTCAAGGCGCTTTGTATGTCTTTCCAACGGTCACCGAACCATGAACCGATCGATTGGAAAGGATTCTGAGTTTTTTCTTTTGCGCTCTCAAATTTCTCTCCGAACCATGTATCAGCTTCTTGCACTCCACCTTTGATATCATTCCATCTATCACCGAACCAAGAGCCTACTTTTTCAAAAACTGAATTCACTTTATCTCTACCAGATTGGAATTTCTCTCCAAGCCAAGTGTTTGCTTCGGCAAGCGCGTCTTTAGATTCGTTCCAACGATCACCAAACCATGAACCCAGATTGCTAAATGTATTGCTAATTGCATTCCAACCTTGTTGAAATTTATCACCTAACCAAGAGCCTACTTCCGCTAACGCATTAGTCACATCTGCCCATCTATCACCAAACCATGAGCCTAGATTACTGAAGATATTAACGATAGCATCCCATGCTTGCTGGAACTTCTCGCCAAACCATTGACCTATTGGCTCAAAGATTTCTTGTAGCTTCGTCCATAGACCGCTGAAAAATTCGCCAATCGCTTGACAAATACCACTGATAAAATCACATAGCCCTTGCCATGCAGTTTTAGCAAACTCAACAACAGTGTCCCAGTTTTGGTAGAGCAAGACACCGATAGCAATTAAGGCTGCAATAGCAGCAATAACTAAAGTTATCGGACTGGTCAATACCGCAATAGCTCCATTGAGTGCCCATGTTGCGGCTGCTGCAACTCCTGCAGCAATCGATTGAGCGATTTCTGCAGCTGCTGCAAGTCCCATTTGTGCTGCATGAACACCCCATGCTAGTGCAGATTTACCAAGTTCTAAAGCAGTTTTCCCTAACTCTACAATCAATTTACCTGAATTGACTACAAAGTCTTTTGCATACAACGCATTCAAATAGATGGTTTCACCGAAGCTGACCAATTTATCAAATGTCAAAGCTTTCAAAGCTAGTCCAAGATCTTTAATCCCGCTAACAATAAAGGAAACCTTGCCACTTAACAATTCGAATGCCCCTGCAAGTCCTCCAGCTTGTTCAGCCCAAGATAAGAACTTAATTCCTTGCCATACGGTTGCAAGTGTACCGACCGCACTAGCGATTGTAGAGATAATCTCTTTATTTTCTTTACACCAATCAGAAAAAGCAGTAAAACCATCAGCCACTAGCTTGATTGTATCAGCTAGTAACTTCAATGCTTCTAGTATGATACCGCCTAATAAATCAGCAACTGTTTCAATACTTATACCGAATGTGTTAGACAAGAACTCTGCAAAAGGCTTCCAACTTCCTTCCCAAAGTATTTGAATAATGTCAATTAGTCCGTTAAAAGCATTAGCAATAGAGTCAATAGCAGGGGCTACATGTTCATCATAAACACGACTTAAGCCATCGCCAAACTTATCAACAACACTCTCAATAGTTTCAAATATCGGAGCTACAATGTCCAAAAGATTTTGAAGCATTGATGAAATTTTAGGAGCGCTTGTCACAACGACTTTTTCAAATCCTTTAAACAAACTTCCTGCTAATTTGCTACCGACTTCAACAATGGTAGATGTCAAGCTTAATAGAGTTGACACAATAGCGCTACCGATACGAACAGCACCAGTTGAAGTAATGACATCGTAGAAAGCACTAGAAAAGGCCTGAGCGATGTTTCCTACAGCCTCTGCAATGTTACCAACATTATCAAACAAAGCGACTAGCGCTCTGATAATGCGTTCTTTCTGCCTTTCAAGACCGTTTGCAATACTTTCGGTAAGGAGTACACCAATACCAACTCCGATAGTGGCTAACGAACCAGCAATTTGCCCCAAAGCATAAGCAATTTTCTCGGTCATGCGGTTAAAGGCATTTACAACCCTTGGATCAGTAGCGATTTCTTCAAGAGTTTTTTTGATTCGTTCTAAAGCAGCTTTAATACGCTCTAAGCCTTCTGGCCTAAACGCTGCATCAAAACCTTTTTTAAAGAGGTCAAACAACCCTTTCAGCTTATCCCCAAGATCGTCAAAAATGCTCTTAAACTGGTTGTCCATGTCGGTCAACTCGACTTCTGGCAAGATGTCTTTGAAAGGTCCGCCACCGCCTCCCTTTCCTTTACCTCCTTTACCTTTGCCGCCTCCTCCGCCTCCGCCAGAGCCACCCGCATCATCGTCTTTTGGTTTTTGCAAGATGTTAATCTCATCAAATCCCATTAAACCAAGAAGCTCTTTAGCAGCTTTCTTAGCGTTTTTGGCTGAGTCTCCAAGATTGTCAGCAAGTCCTCCAGCTGAATCTCCAGCGTCGTCAACAGCGTCAGCAAGGTCTCCTGCTCCGCCCGCAGCGTCTTTCATGGCGTTACCCATGTCTCCAACTGCTCCACCAACTCCGTCTTTCACTGTTGCCTTCTTGTTGAACATCAAAGCGATAAACTCAGCAAGTTTAGCAGTCACGTTCTTCAATACCATTGCAAAAGAATTCAAGACAGGCATAATGGCATTGATAATCGGCAAGAATGCGTTACCAATGTTAAGAGCTGAGTCTTTCAGTAACGACTTGAATAGACTGATACTGCCGTTTACAGAGCTTGATAGTGTATCTCCGTATTTAGCAGTTGCCTGTTCCAGAATAGCCATTAGCCGGATTTGTTGCTGTGTCTGATAGTCGAGTTGGTCCCAGCTTTGGCCATTTGCAAAACGCTTGAATGCTTCCGTGGACTGAATCATGGCCACATTTACGTTGATTCCTAGGTCCTCAATTGCTTCGGTGTTCCCTAGCAAACCTGAGCGAATCCGCTCCATAACGTCTGTAATGCTACGCCCTGATCCTTCAGCAACAACTGCCGATGTCTGCAACATCTTAGCAGTATAGGCGCTTAGCTTATTGGTGTCTTTGATAAATCCAGAAAATAGGTTTGAGTAGACTGCACCGTAGTTGGTCGCCTCACCCACACCCATATTCATCGCGTTGGCGTTATCGTTAACCCATTTTAAGAAAGATTGCGAACTCTCGCCCATCTGTCGCTTGATTTGGTTCATAGACGCTGCTACTTCAAGAGCTGTCTGCGTTGAATACATCCCAACATCAAGCAATTTCTTACCAAGGATTGCAAAACCAGCGAACTTAGCTAGTTTTCCAAACGCACTACCGATAGAATTCGACTGTTCACGAACTTTGGCAGTGGCATTTTTCACTTGGTCAGATGTCCCCTTGACCTGATTCTCGACTTCTTTCATCTTCTTCCTGAAAGGTGCTATCTCAGCGTCAATCATGACTTTCAATTCATCAAGAGTTGCCATTCACTTCCTCCTTCCTTTTGCGATTATGTCTTTCTGCAAATTCACGCATCCGTTCCTTGTGCAACAAAAGCGCTTGTCTCTGTCGTTCCTGTTCTACCGCTTGTTGTTCTTCTACAAACAACTCAGGAGCATATTCCCAGAACTCAAAGACCTTAGCGTCTTTCGATAACAATAAGGAAATGTGGTTGGATATCATCTGAGAAAGTCTATAAGAGTCAATAATCTTTTCTTTACGCTCTTGGATTTTGACACGGTTGTAGCTTTCTATCATTTCCCTGATTTCAAGCACCGTCAAATCCCAAAAATCAAGAGGCTTGCCTCCAATGTCCAAAAACATAGGGTAAAGCCTCTCAATAATCTGCGTTACTGTTAAGATTACTCGACTACTGTCATTTTCTTCTTGGAAACTTTCTTGTCCTTGCTTCCTCGTGGAGTAAAACCCGATACTTCAAAGAGTGGCATTAAAACCTCTGTCATGAAGGTTGTTTGGTCTCCACCATTGTCCACGTATTCATCGTATAGATCATAGACATCATCAAAGGAATACCCATGTTCATACTGCTGCAAGGCTCCATGAACTAACAACAACATAACTTTCAAAGGCGGTAAAGTGAACTCTTCGCCTGCTTCAGGCATGAAAATCTTTAACAAGTTCATGCCGATTTTTTCTTCCACAGTTGCAGCCTGATGAGATGTCAAACGTAGCTTCAACTCTTTTTCATCAGTAACTTTCCAAGTTGTGTATTTTAACGCCATTTAATTAACCTCCAAGACCGTCTACAAATTCCAACTCTGACTGCAAAGCAATTTTAAGGGTGAACTCGATAACGGCATTGACACCGCCACCGCCAAGCTTAACAGATACTTGACCTTCAAAATGAACTTTAGTGTTGTCTGGGTAAGTTTGTTCAAAGAAGAGTTTCGTCTTGTTGTCTGCCGCTTTACGCAATACGCGATAAGGTGCGGTTTCTCCGTCGTTCTTATAAGCGAATTTGTACTCCAATTCCCCTGCGTCGCCAATACCGAATTCATACTTTTTAACTTTGTCTTCAAGAGTAGTGTTCTCTACTTTTTCAGGCTCAATACCAAACTCTGGTACTTCTTTCAACCCAGCAAGTTTAGTATAAGTTCCTTTAGCTGTACCATAAGCTAACGTAATTCCATTTGCTAACATGTTTAATTCTCCATTCTAAATTGAAAAACAAGCTCTGAGTGTAAGTCAACAACACCTTCAAAACGCATGACTTTATGTCTCAAATGAGACGGGTCTGGCACGTCTTGGCAGTCGGTTCTTCGCAAACCTAAAGACTCAAAAATCTGATTGATTTTAACAGCTAACTCACTAGTGCTGGTATCATCAAAGATATCCACCTTATAGCGGATAGATGATTTTTGTTCATGGTCATCAAACCATTCACCCGGCTTGTTTTGTTCTTCTAAAAAAATAACGACTGGGAAAGTCTCCCAATCGCTAGGATAAGTATCAGTCACATTATCTGCGACCTTTTGTAATTCTTTAAAAATAACAGGCTTAATATTGATCATTATATTTGTTCTCTTATCTTTCTACGGACATAATTCGAAATATTCTTAGACACACGCTCTTGATTGTCTCTCAAAGCTGGATAAAGATAAGGCTGGGCAGGTTGACCATACATCTTGTAGAACTCCCCAATTTTTTGAAAGTGGTACGGTCCTACATTGATTTGGTCTTCATGCACATACCACGGACTAGATCTGTAAGATACGCTGACCTCTGGAGAGATACCAGAATGGCTAGCCTGCCCTTTTGGTCCTGTTCCGAACTCAACGTAAGGAGCATAGTGTAGATTTGTGTAAACCTCGCCTATAACCTTATCTCCGTCCATTTTAACCCTAGTCTTGATACTATTTCTAAGTTCTCCATTGTTACCTGGTGCCAGTCTTTTAGCATCGGCTTGAACAATGGTTTTAGCTGCATGATGAACCGCCTTTGAAACAATATCTCGTTGCGCAACATCTGACAGCTTTCTGAACTTAGCTATAAGTCTATCTGCCCCTAGTAGCTCTGACACGCTCTAACTCCAAAACTTGATGATGTGTGTAGATCTTTTTAGAAATAACCCTATGAGTTACTTCCGTCGGGCTATCGATACACACACCATCCTTTACTTTGATAGTAGCTGACTTGTTGGCATTTGCGTTCAAAATATCATTGACACGCTCGCCATACAATTCAGATTGTAGTTTACTACTAGCTGGCCACAATTCAAGAAGGACTGTCTCAGCTTCCTTGGCATACCCTTCTTTTGCGACACCTTCCTCTGTGACAGTCTTTTCAAACCGTCGCATAGGATAGGGTTTCAGTCTACTCTGCTTCAAAAACATGGCCTGCCACCCTTGCTAGTCTGTGCATGCGGATACGTTGTAAAAGGCCCGTAGACAGGCCGTTCTCTCCGTAGACTACTGCAATACCGCCTTCAGTTCTAGAGTGCTCTCCTTCCGCTCCTGAGCGGTTGTGGAGCTCGATAGCAACCTCCGGTATCAAAAGACTTAAAGCAGGTGTCAAAGATGTGCGATTAGTCTCTGACAAGATAAGATTTGTCGCCCTTATTTGGAGCAACATGAGAAACTGAGTATCTTCTTCGCCTGTTAATTTCTTCAGCAACTCTATAGACATATCAATCCTCTCCTAGGAACTCAGGTTCAGGGAGGATTTCCTCAAGAACGTCTGAGATAGCGACACCATTGCTGGTAAAATTGTCAGCCAACTCGTCATAGCGCTCCTCAGTAATCTCAAGTTCCTCTCCTACCAGTCGTTTCACATTTGATTTCCAATCATAGAAATCTCGTTTGATTTTAAATTTCATAACTCAGACCTTATTTCTTACCAGTTTTTTCTTTCCAGTTAGTTGTATCTGTATCTGGTGATGTTGTTGAGCTAGAAATATCCTTAACCGCTACATAGACTTTATCATCATGAGTTACTGATTCTCCTTCTTTGTAGGCTGTTCCAGTCTTCCATGCTTTAGCACGGTTTACTGTCTTGCCTTGAGCTGATTTTTTAGCAGCAGGCTTAGAGTCTGCAATTGTGATGATGTACTTTTGGAAGTGTTCAAGCACATAAGCTCCAGTGTAGAGCAATTGTTCTACCAATTCACCAAAACGACCAGGTACGTTGTCATTGTACTTGGTATTGTCAATTTGGATTGGTGATGTAACGACACCAGGGGCAGCAGCAAGGGCATTTACATTTGGCAAGAATTTAGAAGGTACTTTATAGACTGTGTAGTCATCCAATTCACCAACATATCCTTT
>ERZ773272.1024-NODE-1024-length-10777-cov-19.506622_pt1 | contig 10777 bp, 9 predicted proteins | sample MGYA00511891_ERZ773272 | MGnify/ENA primary metagenome ERZ773272 (study PRJEB29015, sample SAMEA2738150) | human oral metagenome | biome: human oral; feature: human-associated habitat; material: saliva | place: China | collected 2198 ...
TTGAAGGTGGGAAAATTTATGCCTTAATCGGTACAAGTGGCTGTGGTAAGACAACACTCTTGAATATGATTGGACGATTAGAGCCATATGACAAAGGGCAAATCATCTATGATGGCACCTCTCTTAAGGACATCAAGCCTTCTGTTTTCTTTAGAGATTATTTGGGATATCTATTTCAAGATTTTGGTTTAATTGAAAGCCAAACCGTCAAAGAGAATCTCAATCTGGGTTTGGTTGGTAAAAGGTTGAAAGAAAAAGAGAAAATTTCTTTGATGAAACAAGCTCTAAACCGTGTTAACCTCTCTTATTTGGATCTAAAGCAACCTATCTTTGAATTATCAGGAGGAGAAGCACAACGTGTTGCATTAGCGAAGATCATTTTAAAGGATCCACCTTTGATTCTCGCAGATGAACCAACTGCTTCGCTAGACCCCAAAAACTCTGAGGAATTACTTTCTATCCTAGAATCTTTAAAAAATCCGAATCGAACCATTATTATTGCGACCCACAATCCTCTTATTTGGGAGCAAGTGGACCAAGTCATTCGAGTTACCGATTTATCACATAGATGATATGGTAAGATTCATACTCAATGAAAATCAAAAAGCAAACTAGGAAGCTAGCCGCAGGTTGCTCAAAGCACTGCTTTGAGGTTGTAGATAAGACTGACGAAGTCAGCTCAAAACACTGTTTTGAGGTTGTGGATAGAACTGACGAAGTCAGTAACCATATCTACGGCAAGGCGAAGCTGACGTGGTTTGAAGAGATTTTCGAAGAGTATCAGTTAGAAGAAAGAGTCACAAACACACTTTGTGGCTTTTTTATTTCCATAAAAATGGTAAAATAGTAAGAGTAGAAATGGAGTTTGAGACATGAAAGTAATCGATCAATTTAAAAATAAGAAAGTCCTTGTTTTAGGTTTGGCCAAGTCTGGGGAGTCTGCTGCTCGTTTGTTGGACAAGCTAGGTGCCATTGTGACGGTAAATGACGGAAAACCTTTTGAGGACAATCCCGCTGCCCAAAGTTTGCTTGAAGAAGGGATCAAGGTTGTCACAGGTGGCCATCCTTTGGAACTCTTGGATGAAGAGTTTGCCCTCATGGTGAAAAATCCAGGTATCCCTTACAGTAATCCTATGATTGAAAAGGCATTGGCCAAGGGAATTCCAGTCTTGACTGAGGTGGAATTGGCTTACTTGATTTCAGAAGCGCCCATTATCGGTATCACAGGTTCAAATGGAAAAACAACCACAACGACTATGATTGGAGAAGTTTTGACTGCTGCTGGTCAACATGGTCTTTTATCAGGGAATATCGGCTATCCAGCTAGTCAAGTGGCCCAAACTGCGACAGACAAGGATACGCTTGTCATGGAACTTTCTTCTTTCCAACTCATGGGTGTTCAAGAATTCCATCCTGAGATTGCGGTTATCACCAACCTTATGCCAACTCATATCGACTACCATGGTTCTTTTGAAGCATATGTGGATGCCAAGTGGAATATCCAGAACAATATGACAGCAGCTGATTTCCTTGTCTTAAACTTTAACCAAGACTTGGCAAAAGAATTGGCTAGCAAAACACAAGCTACTATTGTGCCATTTTCAACGCTTGAAAAGGTTGATGGAGCCTATCTGGAAGACGGTCAACTTTACTTCCGTGGGGAACTAGTCATGGCAGTGAATGAAATCGGAGTTCCAGGTAGCCACAATGTGGAAAATGCCCTTGCGACGATTGCAGTAGCCAAGCTCCGTGGTGTAGACAACCAAACCATCAAGGAAACTCTTTCATCCTTTGGTGGTGTCAAACACCGTCTCCAATTTGTGGATGAAATCAAGGGTGTCAAATTCTATAATGATAGCAAGTCAACCAATATCTTGGCTACTCAAAAAGCCTTGTCAGGATTTGACAACAGCAAGGTCATCTTGATTGCAGGTGGTTTGGACCGTGGCAATGAGTTTGATGAATTGGTACCAGATATCACTGGACTTAAGAAGATGGTCATCCTCGGTCAGTCTGCCGAACGGGTCAAACGGGCAGCAGACAAGGCAGGTGTTAGCTATGTGGACGCTTCAGATATTGCAGATGCAACTCGAAAGGCTTATGAGCTAGCTACTGAAGGTGATGTGGTGCTCCTCAGTCCTGCCAATGCTAGCTGGGATATGTATGCTAACTTTGAAGTACGTGGCGACCTCTTTATCGACACAGTAGCGGAGTTAAAGGAATAATATGAAAAAAATTGTCTTTACAGGTGGGGGGACGGTTGGACACGTTACCCTCAATCTTTTGTTAATGCCCAAGTTCATCGAAGATGGTTGGGAAGTCCACTATATCGGGGACAAGCGTGGTATCGAACACCAAGAAATCCTCAAGTCGGGTCTAGATGTCACCTTCCATTCCATTGCGACTGGAAAATTGCGTCGCTATTTCTCTTGGCAAAATATGCTGGACGTCTTCAAAGTTGGCTGGGGAATTGTCCAATCGCTCTTTATCATGTTGCGACTTCGTCCACAGGCCCTTTTTTCAAAGGGAGGTTTTGTCTCTGTGCCGCCAGTTATCGCTGCGCGTGTATCAGGAGTACCTGTCTTTATTCATGAGTCTGATCTATCTATGGGCTTGGCCAATAAAATCGCCTATAAATTTGCGACAAAAATGTACTCAACTTTTGAGCAAGCTGCTAGTCTTGCTAAGGTAGAGCATGTAGGAGCAGTAACCAAGGTTACTAGTCAAGAAATTGCAGAACCTGATGAATTGGTAGATATTCAAACCTACTTTAATCCAAACTTACCAACGGTACTTTTTATTGGAGGTTCAGCAGGTGCTCGGGTCTTTAACCAGTTGGTGACAAAGCATAAAAAGGAACTAATAGAGCGCTATAATATTATCAACCTCACAGGGGATTCTAGTCTAAATGAGCTAAGTAAACACCTCTTTCGTGTAGATTATGTAACGGATCTTTACCAACCTTTGATGGGTATGGCAGATGTGGTTGTAACACGTGGTGGTGCCAATACAATTTTTGAGCTCTTGGCTATGGCAAAATTGCATGTTATTGTACCACTTGGTCGTGAGGCTAGTCGTGGGGACCAGATTGAGAATGCAGCTTATTTTGTAAAAAAAGGGTATGCAGAGGAACTCCAAGAGGTTAATCTGAACTTGGATAGCTTGGAAGAAAAAATTTCAAACTTATTGAGTCATAAAGAAGACTATCAATTTAAGATGAAAACTTCAAAGGAATTGAAATCTCTAGCAGATTTTTATCAATTGTTGAAAAAAGATGTATCATAAGGAAAATAAATGTCAAAAAAAAGGAAAAAGAAGGTTAAAGAAACTCCTCAAGAGACTAAAGAATTATCAGAATGGCAGAAGCGAAATCAAGAATATCTAAAAAAGAAGGCTGAAGAAGAGGCTGCCTTAGCTGAAGAGAAGGAAAAAGAAAAAGAAGCTCGCATGGGGAAAAAGCCTGAAAAACCTGAAGAATCTGATAAGGATGAGGGAAATGTGGATCATGAGGATGAATCCACTCCAAACGAGTCAGAATCAGATATAACTGAGTCAAACTCAGATATAAACAAATCAGAATCAGTTAAAGAAAACTCTGAAGAAAATGTAGAAGTTTCTGAAGATATAAAAGAAGAGAAGGAAAGCAAAGAAGAGAAACCATTAGATAAAAAGAAAGAAAAAAAGAAAAAGGGTGAGAAAAAACCTTCTAAGGACAAGCCAAATAAACCTAAAATACCAGGAGTTCATATTTGGAGAGCTCTAACTATCTTAGTTCCAAGTTTCTTTATCCTCTTGCTTTCTGTATACTTGCTTAGTCCTTATGCGACAATAAAGGATATTCATGTTGAGGGAACTGTTCAAACAACTGCTGAAGATATTAGACAGGCTGCAGCTATTCAGGATTCGGAATACATGTTGAGTCTCATTTTTGAAAAAGCAAAATATGAAGAACGAATTAAGTCGAATGATTGGGTTGAGTCTGCTCAAATGGTTTATCAATTTCCAACAAAATTTACAATAAAAGTTAAAGAATTTGATATCGTGGCCTATTATGTTTCTGGTGAAAGCCACTATCCTATTCTTTCTAATGGAAAGCTTGATAGTACTGCGGTAAGTTTAGTCACTTTACCTGAAAGTTACATGTCTGTCATGTTTAATGATAGTGATAAAATCAAGACTTTTATCTCAGAACTTTCTACTATTAGCTCTGAAATAAAGTCAGCTATACAAAAGGTAGAATTAGTATCAAGTAAGACTACTTCCGACTTAGTGAGATTGACAACGACGGATTCAGATGAAATCTTGGTTCCTTTATCTGAAATAGGCAAGAAGCTACCTTATTATAGTAAGATTAAGAAAAAAATAAAAGAACCAACTGTAGTTGATATGGAAGCTGGAGTTTATAGCTATAGCGTAGCGGATAAACTAATCATAGAGGCTGAGGAAAAAGCTAAAAAAGAGGCTGTTGAAACTGAAATCAGACAAAAAGAGGAAGAGAAAAAAAAATCTGGAAGAACAGAAGAATAAATTGGAAGATGAGAAGAAAAAGCTGGAAGAAAAGATCAATCAAAATCAAACGCCCCAGCGTTCACAGCGTCGTTAGGTATAACTTTTCTTTTGACTCTTATTTTTAAAAGGATCATTCCTAGTTTTTGCTTGACAAGTTTCTGTATAAATAATAGAATAGTAAAAAACCTTTAAAGCAGTCCAGAGAGGCAGCTAAGGTTAGACGGTGAAAGGGTTGAGACTACCCATTTTTCGTGGAACCTTGCTGTTGGCAGGTTCCTTTTTTCATGGTCTCTTTAGATCATGCTCTCTTGCTTACAAAGGTAAAAGGAGAAAAAGTATGCGAGAACAGCGTCCAGTCATTGCCCTTGATTTTCCAAGTTTTAAAGATGTCAAGGAATTTTTGGCTCTTTTCCCAGAAAAAGAGAGCCTTTATTTGAAAGTTGGAATGGAGCTATACTATTCTACAGGTCCTGAGATTGTTTCCTACTTAAAAAACTTGGGACATAGCGTCTTTCTTGATCTCAAACTTCATGACATTCCAAATACAGTTCAGTCGGCTATGAAGGTCTTATCTAAACTTGGTGTTGATATGACCAATGTGCATGCGGCTGGTGGAGTCGAGATGATGAAGGCGGCGCGCGAGGGACTTGGGCATCAAGCGAAATTAATTGCCGTGACTCAGCTAACTTCAACGTCTGAATCTCAGATGCAGGATTTCCAAAATATCCAGACTAGCCTTCAAGAATCTGTCATTCACTACGCAAGGAAAACAGCTGAAGCTGGTTTAGATGGGGTTGTATGTTCAGCTCAGGAAGTACAACTTATCAAGCAGGCAACCCATCCAGATTTTATCTGTTTAACGCCAGGAATTCGTCCACAGGGAGCTGCCGTTGGTGATCAAAAACGAGTTATGACACCAGCAGATGCCTATCAAATTGGGAGTGACTATATTGTAGTTGGACGACCAATTACACAGGCAACAGATCCAGTGGCAGCCTACCATTCTATCAAGGATGAATGGACACGAAACTGGAACCCAAATAATTAAATTGTAAAAAAGGAGAATACCATGACACTTGCTAAAGATATCGCTAGCCACCTCTTGAAAATCCAAGCCGTTTACCTCAAACCAGAAGAGCCTTTTACTTGGGCATCTGGTATTAAATCACCAATTTATACGGACAACCGTGTTACGCTAGCCTATCCTGAAACTCGTACACTAATTGAAAATGGCTTTGTGGAAGCTATCAAAGAAGCCTTTCCTGAGGTAGAAGTGATTGCAGGAACTGCGACAGCAGGTATTCCACATGGAGCCATCATTGCTGATAAAATGAACCTACCATTTGCCTATATCCGTAGTAAACCCAAAGACCATGGGGCTGGAAACCAAATCGAAGGTCGTGTAGCTCAAGGACAAAAGATGGTTGTTGTGGAAGATTTGATTTCAACTGGGGGTTCTGTTCTCGAAGCGGTAGCTGCTGCCAAACGTGAAGGTGCAGATGTGCTTGGTGTTGTAGCGATTTTCAGTTACCAATTACCAAAAGCAGATAAGAACTTCTCAGATGCAGGTGTTAAGCTGGTGACCCTTTCGAACTACAGTGAACTCATTCACCTAGCCCAAGAAGAAGGTTATATCACGCCAGAAGGATTGGATCTTCTAAAACGCTTTAAAGAAAACCAAGAAAATTGGCAAGAAGTATAATAAAGAGAAAAATCAGGTAGTCACTAGGATTACCTGATTTCTTTTTGTAATGTTATTGGATCTTATGCTCAATGAAAATCAAAGAGCAAACTAGGAAGCTAGCCGCAGGTTGCTCAAAGCACGGCTTTGAGGTTGTAGATAAGACTGACGAAGTCAGTCACATATATAATCCAAGATAAAGCTGACGTGGTTTGAAGAGATTTTAGAAGAGTATTAGTTGACTTTTCCGCCCTCAACAACAAGGTCAGAAAGAATGCCTTTTGATAAAGTGGTAGATATTGTTCAACTATAGACCAATCCAAAAATAGAACCTCCCATCTATTATTAATATAGTTATTGTAGCATTTAAATGCTACCTTGGATAATATCTATTTTTTATTGCCCTTATAAGGATTTTTTATCATAGACAGAATTTTTCTGAAATTTCCAAACAAAATATTTGAAAAGTTTTGAAAAAAGAGTTAAGATATTTTTGTAATATACAAAGTAAACGCTTACTTATTAAGGAGGGCATTTTATGTCATACAAAACAAGCAATGCAGAAGGTCATGTAGATTTTATTAATACCTATGATTTGGAGCCCATGGCGCAACAAGTTATTCCGAAAGCAGCCTTTGGCTATATCGCTAGTGGAGCTGAGGATACTTTTACCTTGCGTGAGAATATCCGCGCTTTTAACCACAAACTCATCGTTCCTCATACGCTCTGCGATGTTGAAAATCCAAGTACAGAGATTGAATTTGCAGGTGAAAAATTGTCTTCACCAATCATTATGGCACCTGTTGCGGCTCATAAATTGGCAAATGAACAGGGTGAAGTGGCGACTGCGCGTGGTGTGCATGAGTTTGGATCTCTTTATACAACCAGCTCTTACTCTACTGTCGATCTTCCAGAAATTACAGAAGCCCTTCAAGGGACACCTCATTGGTTCCAATTTTACTTTAGTAAGGATGACGGTATCAACCGCCACATCATGGACCGTGTGAAGGCTGAAGGGTATAAAGCGATTGTCTTGACGGCAGATGCTACTGTAGGGGGCAATCGTGAAGTAGATAAGCGTAATGGTTTTGTCTTCCCAGTTGGCATGCCTATTGTTGAAGAATACCTGCCAGAGGGTGCTGGTAAATCAATGGATTTTGTTTACAAATCAGCTAAACAACGTTTGTCTCCACGCGACGTAGAATTTATCGCTGAATACTCAGGACTGCCTGTTTATGTCAAAGGGCCACAATGCCGTGAGGACGTTGAACGTTCGCTTGCTGCGGGAGCTTCTGGTATCTGGGTAACCAACCACGGTGGCCGTCAAATTGATGGTGGGCCAGCAGCTTTTGACTCGCTTCAAGAAGTAGCAGAAGCAGTTGATAAACGTGTGCCAATCGTCTTTGACTCTGGTATTCGTCGTGGACAACATGTCTTTAAAGCCTTGGCTTCTGGAGCAGACTTAGTAGCTATTGGACGCCCAGTTATTTATGGTCTGGCTCTTGGTGGTAGTGTTGGTGTACGTCAAGTCTTTGAACACTTGAATGCGGAATTGAAGACAGTCATGCAATTGTCTGGAACTCAGACCATTGAAGATGTCAAACACTTTAAACTACGTCACAATCCATATAACCCAAGCTTTCCAGTTGATTCTCGTGACTTAAAATTGTATTGATAAAACAGATTTCCTCCACTAAGTGTGGAGGTTTTTCTTTGTGTATAGGAAAAATAAATCGCTAGAAAATCTATATAAATATATTTTTCGGTCAAATATCTTGCTAGGGCTTTCATTTTTTGCTATACTGGTGCAGTAATTAAATAATAAAGACATTTGGGGTGCTTTAGGCTGAGATGATACCCATTGAACCTGATACAGTTAAGACTGACGAAGGGAAATGTGAAATGGTTTTTTCAAATACAGAAATGAACCGTCTAATCTTGTAACCTAAACTCTAATTTTCGTTTGTAATTGGAGTTTTTTTGTTTTTTAAAATGAACAAGACTGGATAAAAAGTAACATGATTAGTCTCCAGAAATGTCCTCATTTTCTTTAGAGTATATCAGGCATAAACTGAAATTGTGTTTGATGTTTTATTTGTGTTTTAGTTGTATCTAACGAGATTAGAAAGGAAAAAGAAGATATGGAAACACAAGACTATGCATTTGAGCCAGGTTTGACTGTTGGAGAATTATTAAAAAGCAGTCAGAAGGATTGGCAGGCTGCCGTCAATCATCGTTTTGTCAAGGAACTTTTTGAGGGGACAATTGAGAATGAGGTTTTAAAAGAATACCTGATCCAAGATTATCATTTCTTTGATGCCTTTCTATCCATGCTTGGTGCCTGTGTAGCTCATGCTGATAAACTAGAATCCAAGCTCCGTTTTGCCAAGCAACTAGGCTTTCTTGAAGCAGATGAAGACGGTTATTTCCAAAAGGCTTTTAGGGAATTAAAAGTGTCAGAAAAAGACTATCTAGAGGCAACTTTGCATCTTGTAACAAAGGATTTTCAAAAACTCATGTATTCTGCAGTGGCTTCATCAGACTATGCCCAACTTTTAGTTATGTTGGTGATTGCAGAAGGTCTCTATTTAGACTGGGGTTCTAAAGATTTGCCTCTACCTGAAAGTTATCTTCATCAAGAATGGATCAATCTCCACAGAGGTCATTTCTTTACAGAGTGGGTTCAATTTCTGGTTGACGAACTCAATCGTGTTGGGAAAGGTCTAGAAGATTTGACAGAACTTCAGCAACGATGGAATCAAGCAGTTGCTTTAGAATTAGCCTTTTTTGATATTGGCTATGATTTGAAGGGAAATAAATAAAGACAAGATAACTGTTTAAAAACAAATAAAAAAGAACTAGCTTAGCTATTGTAAGTTAGTACAGATAAAACGAAGACAAATCTGTCAAAAGATAAAGTAAGAAGGGAAATAAATGACATGACAAGTTTAAAATTATTAAAAGAAAAAGCACCATTAGTAATCTGTATCACCAATGATGTTGTAAAAAACTTTACAGCAAATGGATTAGTAGCACTGGGTGCCTCACCAGCCATGAGTGAGTTTCCAGCAGACTTAGAAGATCTATTAAAATATGCTGGAGGATTATTGATTAACATTGGGACCTTAACGGATGATAATTGGAAGTTGTACCAAGAAGCACTAAAAATTGCTGAAAAATATAATGTACCTGCAGTATTAGATCCAGTGGCTTGTGGAGCAGGATCTTATAGAAAAAGAGTATCAGAAGATTTAATAAATAATTACAAACTCGCAGCGATTAGAGGAAATGCTGGAGAGATTGCTTCTTTAGTGGGAATAAATGTGGCATCTAAAGGAGTAGATAGTGCTGGTGTGGATAATATTGATGAGATTGCTCTAGCGGCCAATGCTAAGTTTAAGATACCTGTAGTAGTGACAGGAGAAGTGGATGCGATTGCTGTTAATGGAGAAGTGGTAACCATTCATAATGGTAGTGCTATGATGCCAAAAGTCATTGGGACAGGATGTTTATTAGGTGCTGTAGTAGCAAGCTTTATCGGACTAGAAAAAGGTCAAGAATTGAAATCATTAGAAACAGCAATGTTGGTTTACAATATCGCTGGAGAAATGGCAGAAAAACGTCCAAATGGACATCTTCCTGGAACATTTAAAGTTGAATTTATAAATGCCTTATATGAGATTACAGATGAAGATGTAAAGGAATTCAAAAGAGTGAAGTAAGATGTTTCATAAAGAATTACTAAAACTATATTTTATTTGTGGAACGACTACTTGCCAAGGAAAAGATTTATATACAGTCGTTGAGGAAGCCTTAAAAGGTGGTATAACCTTATTTCAATTTCGTGAAAAAGGTGAGGGAGCCTTAGAAGGTAAAGAAAAAGTCGAATTAGCAATTAAACTACAGGATCTTTGTAGAAAATACAATGTTCCATTTATTGTTAATGATGATATTGAGTTAGCATTAGAGATAGATGCTGACGGAGTACATGTAGGACAGGATGACCTTGGAGTTGATGAAATTAGAAAATTGATGCCAGATAAAATAATTGGTCTTTCTATAAAAAACGAGGAAGAATTTCAACAATCAAAAGTTGAATATGTAGATTATGTTGGTGTTGGTCCTGTATTTGATACCCAGTCAAAGGATGATGCTGGTGGTGCTATAGGTTATGAAGGTCTTAAATTGATGAGAAAACTATTGCCACAAATGCCCTTAGTTGCAATTGGTGGGATACAGACGCAACATATTAAAGACATTATGAAGACTAATATGGATGGTGTTTCAATCATTTCAGCAATATCGTATGCAAAAAATATAGAAAAAACTGTTCTAGAAATGAGTGAACAATAGGTATCTATCCTTGGATTCTAAGTAAATGGAAGTTTTCCTTTTCTAAAAAGATATGTCCAGATTCAGTTTAAATAGCTAATCTATCAAACAAGACATTTGGTTTTTGCAAAAGAAAGATCTGCTGTCTTTGTGAGTACAAGGCTGTATTTCCAGTTCAATTTCTTGAACTAGAATAAATCGTCTGTTAAAATAATTATATAATTAAATAATAAAGACATTTGGGGTGCTTTAGGC
>ERZ773272.1025-NODE-1025-length-10771-cov-4.112915_pt1 | contig 10771 bp, 11 predicted proteins | sample MGYA00511891_ERZ773272 | MGnify/ENA primary metagenome ERZ773272 (study PRJEB29015, sample SAMEA2738150) | human oral metagenome | biome: human oral; feature: human-associated habitat; material: saliva | place: China | collected 2198 ...
CGGAGGTGGGACGACAAAATCGAATTCTAACGAATTACCGATTTCTGTCCCACTCCCAAATAAATTATTCTACACTGAAAATATATGGATACACTGGCTGATTTCCTTGGTGGATCTCAACTTCTAGATCTTCATATTCTTCCATCAGATCTTGAGCCAGGCTATTTGCTAATTCCTCGTCACCATCTTCACCGATATAGATGGAAACAATCTCACTGTCTTCATCCAACATCTTCGCAAAGGTTGCTTTTAAAGTTGTTAACATATCTGGATTTGACACAAGGATTTTGCCATCAACCATACCCAAGTTATCATTTTCATGGATTTCGAGGCCATCAATGGTCGTATCACGAACTGCTGTCGTAACACTACCACTAACCACATCGCTCAAGGCAGCTGTCATTCTCTCATGGTTCTCTTCGATGGTTTTTCCACTATCAAAGGCCAAAAGACTTGTCAAACCTTGAGGAAGGGTGCGTGTTTCAATCACTATCGTTGGTTGCTCAAGCACTTCTGCTGCAGATTGAGCTGCCATGAAGATATTTTTATTGTTAGGTAGGAAAATGATATTACGCGCATTCACCTGGTCAACAGCCTTGATAAAGTCCTCTGTAGAAGGGTTCATAGTCTGACCACCAGAAATAATATAGTCCACACCCTGAGCCTTGAAGATTTCAGCAAGACCGTCACCAGCTACTACGGCGATAATAGCGTATTCTTTTTCTTCAGCTGGCTTGGTAGCTTTTTCTTCCTTCTCAAGCTGGGCTTCGTGCTGGTTACGCATGTTGTCCACTTTTACCTTGACAAGGCTACCATACTTCAGTCCTTCTTGCATGACCAGACCTGGATCTTCTGTATGAACGTGCACTTTCACGATTTCATCATCATTAACTACCAGCAAGGAATCCCCAAGTTCATTCAAATAATTACGGAATTCATCATAGTCAAAGTCCTTGACATAGGTTGGTCCTTGCTTCAAAGCCACCATGATTTCTGTACAATAACCAAAAGTGATGTCTTCTGTCGCCACATGGCCTGCTACAGATTTGTGGTGTTCAGCATTGATCATCTGGCTCATCGTAGCCGGAGTCGCTTGGAAATCTTCTGATGCGATGTATTCGCCAGTCAGGGCAGATAGGAAACCTTCATAGATAAAGACCAAACCTTGACCACCAGAGTCCACGACGCCAACTTCCTTGAGAACTGGCAACATATCTGGTGTTTTAGCAAGAGCAGTCTTTGCTCCTTCAAGAGCCGCTTTCATGACTTCGACAGCATCATTTGTCGCTTCAGCTTTCTTCTTAGCACCGATAGCTGCACCGCGGGAAACGGTCAAAATTGTTCCCTCAACTGGCTTCATAACAGCCTTATAGGCTACCTCTACACCAGACTGAAAGGCAAGAGCCAAAGCTTGTCCATCAAGCTCAGCTTTGCCTTTTACGCTTTGTGAAAAACCACGGAAGAGCTGAGACGTGATAACACCAGAGTTCCCACGTGCGCCCATCAAGAGTCCCTTGGCAAAGATAGCGGCCACTTCACCAACTGTTGAAGCTGACTTATCAGCTACTTCTTTGGCACCATTTTCAATGGTCATGCCCATATTGGTTCCTGTATCACCATCTGGAACTGGGAAAACATTTAAAGAATTGACATATTCAGCCTGTTTATTTAAACGAGTTGATGCCGCCTGCACCATTTCTTGAAATAAACTAGTAGTAATATTTGACACGATTATTCTCCTACAACTTTAATATTTTGGATATAGACATTCACTGTGTGGGCAGTGATCCCAAGTTGATTTTCCAAACTAAACTTAACGCGTTCTTGGATATTTTTGGAAACTTCACTGATTTTAATGCCGTAGCTCAAAACGGTATAAACATCAACTGCAATACCACCATCCTCAGACGTTTTTACTACCACACCCTTGGCATAGTTTTCTTTACCCAAAAGAGCTTGAAAGTTGTCTTTAATTGCATTTTTGCTGGCCATTCCAACCACACCAAAAATTTCGGTTGCTGCACCGCCGACGATGGTTGCAATTACATCATCAGTCAGTTCAATTTGACCATCTTTTGTATTGATTTTTACAGTCATCACTTGTACCTCAAAAGTATTTTATAGTTTATTTTACCATATTTTAGACAGGGTGTAAAAGAGGAAGGGCAGAAATAAACTGTCTAGTCTGAAAATTCAACAACAAAAAAGGGAAGGAATAAATCTTTCCAATCCCTTTCATGTATTAAACGCGTTCAACTTTACCTGACTTAAGCGCGCGAGCTGAAGCCCAAACTTTTTTAGGTTTTCCGTCGATCAAAACAGTAACTTTTTGAAGATTTGGTTTAACAGCGCGTTTTGTTTGGTTCATCGCGTGAGAGCGGTTGTTTCCAGATACAGTCTTACGACCTGTAAAGTAACATACTTTAGCCATTAGTGTGTTTCCTCCTATTAGATCTAATATTACGGATGTGCTAGCACCACATACCGTACTATATTATCAAAAAACTTGACGTTTGGCAAGTACATTTTCCCAAACTTTGCAATTTCTAACCAATAATCCGTTTTCTTAAATGTAAACAATCTTCAAAGAGCCAAAGGCGACGTCACCTCGTACATATAAAGTCTTGTCTTTCTCATTGACATTATGCGGATTGACCACTGTACCGAAAGCATTGTCCACATTTAGCTCTACTTGCCAGTTACTTGGGATATAAAGCGTCGCACTACCGAAGGCTACTTCCACATCAAAACTAGCAGAATCACCTAAAATTCTGGCATTATCAAAATATACGGTCACACTACCAAAAACACATTCTACTTTATCATGGACGAAATTCTCCGAATTGATATAGCGAGTGCCGCTGCCAAAAGAAATCTCTCCTTCCGTTGTAGACAAGCCCTTTCTAGACAAACAACGAACGCCCCAGATCCTTCTCGGTTTAAAAATCATGTTAAGCCCAATGCAGGCCAAAACACCACCCATTACCAAGGTGCCTGTAGAGATAGCCAAGAAGTGATAGACAGAATTAGCAATTATCAGAGCAATAATCGTCATGATCAGGGCAGCACCAAAATCTCGCTCCAAGAAATTTTCCAAGGCAAAATAAGCAAACATGCCGACCAAAAGCAGGGGCCAGATATTAAAATTGAACATCGGAATACCAAAGTTTCCCTGAAGCAAAACCCAGCCGGCTAAAACCAAAAAACCGATGCCTAGAATTGTTTTTTTCATGATGATTACCTCACTTCACTTAACTTTTCTTTTAGTAGTTGATAATAATGCCTTGAAACATGCACTTTCTTATGCGTTTCAGAAAACTGGACGGAACTGGTGCCCGAGAAAGACTTTTCTAGAGAATAGATCGCCCTAGCATTAGCAATGGTTGACTTAGAAATTCTGCAAAAATAGCGGGGCAATAATTCCTCCAGCTCATAGAGTTTGAGTTTGACCTCATAGGCATCATTGCGCGCGTGAGCAAAGATTTTGGCTCCATCGGTCTCGAAAAAGAGAATCTCTGCCAAGTCCACAAAATACTCACTATTTTCCTTGTAAAAGAGAATAGCTGGAGCAGTCGCTTCATTCAAAGCATCTTGAATCTTCTGAATCCTCTCATCAATCCGCGATACTCGAATTACCAATTCTGTATCAGCCAAACGATCGTCTAGCTCAATCCGAACCTTCATAAGCACTCCTCCCCTCTTTCTATCTTCATTATAACAATTTCTTGAAAAGAAACAAGGGACTTTCAGTAAGTGGTCAATATAGGCTGGTAAGTGGTTGTTTTAAAAGTTTAAAATGAAATAAAAAATCTTGAATTTTCCAAATATAAGGCTTCAAAGAAATTGATCATTACCTATTTTTTTCAACACGACAATACTGATTTACTACTATTTCCACGATCATAAGCTCTCTATCCAGCCTAGTAATGGATAAATCAGGTTTGAACAATTCTAACGCTACTTCTCAAACCACACTTGGCTCTTTCGCTTAGTTTTAGATAAAAACTAAAACTTATTCTCCATACTGGCTTATGTCTCATTTGACAATTTTTTCCGTTTTGATATAATGGACGCTCAGGAGGTATCGTATGTCAAAACAAAAAATTAATCGTTTCGTCGGATCTATTGGAGCTTTTATTGGAATTCTTGTATTCGTCGCTTATATTCCACAAATTATCGCAAACTTACAAGGATCCAAAGCTCAACCTTTCCAACCACTATTCGCAGCAGTTTCTTGCCTGATTTGGGTTATCTACGGTTGGACAAAAGAACCTAAAAAAGACTGGATCCTCATTATTCCCAATGCTGCGGGAGTGATATTAGGTGGCCTAACTTTTCTTACTTCTTTATAAGAATTATATAAACAAAACCAGCACCCCCATAAAAAAGGTGCTGGTTTTGTTTCTGCCGATTGCAGGGATCGAACCTGTGACCTACGCGTTACGAGTGCGTTGCTCTACCAACTGAGCTAAATCGGCTTCTACCTGTCTCTTATTCTAGCACTCTGAATGATTTTGTCAAGTTCTATTGTAGTTTGGGAACTCGAATGAAGTGAAATATTCTACTTAGGAATATACAGCTTCCATATTTAAAACAAGTTCTAGAAAACTCTATTTTTCAAAAAAGCCTATTGATGTAGGTGCTGATTTATTATATAATAGCTTGAATTCAAAAAAAGTGAGGGATCTTATGAAATTCTATTCATATGACTATGTACTGAGTCAGATTAGCCAGCAGAATTGGGTGATGGTGATTGTATCAGCCTGCTTGGTTTTTGTGACAGGATTTTTTGCCTTTAAGGCCTATAAAGACAAACGAGGAAGTAAGTTTCGCGAACTGTCCATTATTTCTATCTTGACCTTAGTAGCCTTCGTTCTGATTAGCATTGGTAATTTCCAAAACAATCAATCAAATGACAATCAATTCCGTAGCTCCTTGCATTTTATTGAGGTTGTCTCAAAAGAATTAGGCGTTGAAAAGGAACAAGTCTACGTTAATACTTCAGCTACGACAGATGGCGCAATTATCAAGGTTGGCAAACAATTCTACCGGGCTATTAGCGGAACCGACCAAGATAGCTATTTATTAGAAAAAATGGAACTGTACAAATCAGACGTTGAACTCGTGGAGGTTGAAAAATAATGAGCTTTTTTATTACAATTGCGATTAAGTTAGCTTTGGGACTTGTTTCCCTCGTTTTTGTCATCAATGTGACAGGTAAAGGGAATTTAGCACCAAGCTCTGCAACAGACCAAGTACAAAACTTTGTTCTCGGTGGCATTATCGGCGGGGTCATCTACAACAGCTCCATTACTATCCTTCAATATGCAGTCATCCTAATCATCTGGACCATTCTGATTTTGCTCTTAAAATGGCTGAACACCAATGTTTCCTATATCAAACATCTGATTGACGGGAAGCCAACCATTATCATCAAAAACGGGAAATTAGACCCTGAAGCCTGCCGTTCAAAAGGGCTATCTGCATCAGACGTCGCTTTGAAATTACGCTCCCAAGGAGTCTTCCAATTAAAAGAAGTCAAAAGAGCCGTCATTGAGCAAAATGGCCAATTGATTATCGTAAGAATTGGTGATGAAAATCCGAAATATCCGATTATTACGGATGGAGTTGTCCAACTTGAAATCTTAGAAACTATCGACAAGTCAGAAGAGTGGTTGATGACCGAATTACAAAAAGAAGGCTTTGAAAATGTCTCCGATATCTTCATTGCAGAATATGACAAGGGCGAAATTAATGTTGTGACTTATTAAAAATGTTTTGTCATTTCGTAGCAGTTATTTGCTTTTTATTACCAAAGAGTCTATACTATATCTATTATCTCGCTTGAATGAGTATCAAACCGCATCCAACTTAGATAATACACTAAATAAACGGAGGAAATTTCCATGTCAATCGAAGAAAAATTCAACCAAGCTAAAGGTTCTCTCAAAGAAGGATTGGGCAAACTTACTGGCGATACAAAAACTCAAGCAGAAGGAACTGCTGAAAAAGTAGCTTCAAAAGTGAAAGAAGTCGCTGAAGACGCAAAAGGCGCTGTTGAAGGTGCCATCGCAGGTGTTAAAAATATTATCAAAAAAGACGAAGAATAATCATCGTCTGTCGTTCTTATAAAAAACACTCTTATCCTATGCTTCTAGCAGAACTAGGGATGAGGGTGTTTTTCTATATTGTTAAAGCATTGATTTTTCAGAAGAGAACAAAAGCATCCCAAAAAGGAGATGCTTGCTATAATTCTGAGAGCAATCAATGAAGCAGACTTGCCAGTATGTAGAGCAGATAGATATGGGTAGGATAGAAGATATAAAAGAAACGCTTTTCTACTTCTTATGTCAAATTATGTCAAAGAATGTGAATCAAATTATTTAAAAAGTCGAATGCATTAATTGATTAAAAATAATTATAGCTTTTACTATTCTACCAACATATTTTTATTAAATCATACTAGCATCAATTATTCATATCACACATTTTAGTTATAAATCATCATGCTCTAATAACATATTTCTAATATTCTTCAACTCTACATTTGATATTCCAGAATCTGAGAATAATTCAAATTTATATTTTATAAACATAGCACTACCATCATTATGTGTGGACATAATAATTTGATAGTCTGATAATGAATGTCTTATTAAATCAATTAAAGCATATACATTCATAGAATCCATATCTTGAATCGGATCATCAATTGATAAAAATTTGAACTCTTTGGAAATCTTAAATGTAGTATTTAGTGCCAAAGTGAAAGCAAATGAAATAACAGCTACTTGTCCAGAACTCAATTGATACATCACATCCTGCTCACTATTGCTATTTGCTATAAACCTGATATTAGAATTATTTTGAGTAGTTAGTAGAACTCCCATTCCTTGTTGGTAATTTTGTAAAATTTTAGCAGTATACATATAGAAGGGAAGCTTCAACTTTCGAATCATCTGTTCTTGGTAAAATTTTATATTATTATTTAATTTCCTAACACGATCCTGAAGATAGGTAATAGTTTGTTCAATTATTTGAAGACGTTTCTCAATTTGGTTAGACATTGTTAAACTTTGTAATTCAAACTGGGTAATAATATACTCTCGTTTTTGACTGATACTTTCTATAGTACAGTCCTCAAAAATTTTTTCCTTAGATGCAAAGTATTTATCAAATAGATTTTGTAAATCTAAACTTTTAGAATAATCAAATACTATTTGTGATCTAATCTCCTCTAAGAATACTAATAACCTATCTTTGTTCTCTTTAAATTTAGGCAAGGAAATGGGTAAGAGTTCAAAAGAAATTTCAAATTCCCTTATTGATTCTCCAGCTAAAATAGAATATTTTTCTAAAAGTTTTTCAAAATCTACCCTCTTATTTACAACTCTAAGGAAAGTACCATAGACTTCATTTGGAATCAACAGTTTTTCTTGCAATGAACTTATTAACTCTTTTTTCAAAATCTCAAACTTTTGTAGCGAAGCACTTTTATCAACTAACATAGGCGTAATCTCTGAGTTCATTACAACCAAGTTGCTAAAAGACTCAGGAAAATTATAATTACCTATGGATCGTATCACCTCTAAAAAATCATCAGGAAGAACAAAGAGTTTCTCTTGCTTAATTTGAATTTGATTGTGTAACTCCATTTTTAATTGATTTAATTCCTCAACCAAATTTGAAACTTCCATTTCAAAATTAGTCAAATTTTTACGCAGTTGATTCGTTGTTTCTTCATAGGCTACCAGTAAATTCTCGCTTTCAATCCAATCATAACCACAAAACACACATTCTGAATTTTTTTCATCACTATGTTCTTTTAGACGACTTCTTATCTCGAGTAACTTGTTAATCGAATTTGTACCATCATCCAGTTGCTCTTTTTTAATCTTGTAATTTGTTAACTTGGAATCAAACGTTTCAAGCCAAACTTGACCAAATTCCCAATCTGAAAAACCATTTAAAGAATTCTTAATTATCTCTATATTAAGTTTATCAATTTCGACATCAAGCAGACTCTCTAGAATTTTTCCACGTTTAAACATTCTACTGTCATTTTCCAATGACTCTAGTTGTCCGATATAATTTTTAAGTAAAAAATAGGAATAATTTTTATCATTTGAAATTAAAGTATGATTTTGTTCAATATACTCTATATTTTCCTGATTTTCAAGTATTTCTCTAACTATTAAGTAAATAGTAAAATCTTTATCATCCAGCACCTCTCGCTCAAACTGCTCACTTTGTTTTCTGAGGAAGTAATCCTTTGGAGAAAATGAATTTCGAAATTCTTGTAATTTATCAATTTCTGATAGATATATATTTAAACTTTCATTTGATAATTCATCATCAAAAACAATCGATTTATTGTTAAAAGCAAAGTCAGTATCTTCTCTAAGAGATAATTTAGAATATGGAGTGTTATTCTTAATTGGGGAATTTTTTAGCTTATCCTTTTTTGCTTTTAGTTCCTTTTCACTAGAGGATAAAACACTTCTTAAACGCTCTAATCGATCTTTTCTATTAACATAGTTTCCAATATTTAATAAAAAGTTCAATTGCTCCTTTCTATCTTTCTCCTTTTGTTTCAAATAATAAGCTGTTTCATCTTGTTGAATATAATGAAACAAATCAAAAGTATCACCCAAGCTATAATCTTCTGATTCATATCCTAAAAACTGACTAATGATCTTTTGTATATCGTCCTCACTCAAACCATCAAAGTCTTCAAGGGGTTGAAATGAAATTCCTGGTCCAAACCGAACTGTTCTTTTAAATTTTGAAAATGAAAACTTTGGTACATTACTTCCCTCAGCATTCATACTATTCTTATAGAGACTAGATACTATCAAAGAACTACCTTCATCATTTGTCAACATTAGCTCAATGAATGTATCTTCATTAGGATTATTTTGAAAATAAGGAGTACTAAAACTACTTCTACCATCGCTATAATCGGACTCTTCAATTCGACGGATTTTTCCAGTTAATGATAACTCTATTGCGTCAAAAATTGTAGTTTTTCCAAATCCATTTGGTCCAACAAACAAAGTTACATTCTCTTGAAAATCAATAATTCTAGTTCCCTTTATATTCTTAAAGTTCTTTATTAAAATTTTGTTGATTTTCATGGTAGTAATTCTCCTATTTGTAGTAAATCAGAAACATTTTCATCATCGGTAGAAACATCTTTTAGTGATTCTGATAAAATCTCATCAGTGACTTTAGTATAAAATTCTAATAATCTATTATCTAATTCATCTTTATTGTCCTGATACTGATTTTCTATACTTTGATAAATATCATTTCTTTTAGGGAGTGTGAAAAACGGTAATTTTACTCCAATTTCCATCGCCATAAAATACGACTCGCTAAAGAACATATCCTCTTCAAAAGCATCAATATTAAATTCCAAGTAATTATAGAGTGCTTCATTAGTGGCTTTGTCTCGTAAATCCGATAACCCATTTTGAGTGTATAATAAAACGAACTTTCTAAAATAGTAATAGTCCTCTTCTATCAATAATATCGATTTTTGGATTTTTTCATCTTCAAATGCTTCTTTTAAAATATCAACTTCTACTAAAATAAACAGAGAGGTATTTTTCTTAATATTCTCGTGTTCTGATTTCACAGATAGTCTTTCAAACTCTTTTATTACTTGTGAAGTCTGATTATCATCAAAAAAATTATGCAGCTCATCAGGGCTATATTGACTAACAATAAAGTACTCTGAGTTTTGTGAGTTAGTATAGAAATCAAATTCTGTATCCAACTGGTTAAAATGGTTATTTTGTAAAAATTTTATAACGATGTCTCTCATATTAGTCCTCCGGCACACTCAAATTCTTTTCTTTTACTTTCTCAATGCTGATGAATTTCATATTCGGTTTAAATATATTATGTTGTACTCCTGTATTCCATTCTTCACGATATCTATTATCTAGCATGCCATCAAATTCATCAATTCTATTCCCAATATGCAACTCACCTATATCTCTATTAATAAGGAAATCATGATTAAAAGTAGCTTTTAAAAATTCTGAGTTGTCAATTATTTCTTGAATTTTTTTTGCAATTATCCCAGGTCTATCCTGAATACTAATCAATGAAGTTCTATAGCTCTTCTCATTATCATCTAAATAACTGTAAGATTTAAACGAAAATCCCTTAATTTTCTCCAGTAATACATAAAATATATCCTCCATTGGGGCATTACGAAACAATTCTAAAAAATTTTCATCTGAATTTTCGTGTGGTAACATCATTCTCACAAATTCATAAAACTCATCTTTAGTCAATGACAGTAAATGATTATTTATTTCATCCATAAGTTTAAAATCTTCCTCTCTAATGTCACTTGCATAATCACGATGATATTTTTCCCACCTATAGATCAAATTTTTTTTCATTTCATATACTTCATCTTCAGAAGTTTCCGTTTCAATAATGGAAAGTATTTTTCCAAAGGATATTTCTGGAAAACCAGACTCACTGTGTTCTTGTCCAATGCTATGATCCAATAAAGAACCTACATACCTGAGATATACTTGGTCTAAATGTGAGACACTATCATTCAATGAATTACCCTTTGATTTTAAAATTTCTTTTATTTCAGCTTTACAATAATCTCTAATTGTATCATTATTATCATCCTGAGAAAGTGGACAATGATAAAGATCGTTCTCTTTATTGTATGGATATAGTTGAATACATGAATTATTATCAGTATATTTTTTTCTGCGACCGTCTTTCTTTAAATACT
>ERZ773272.1041-NODE-1041-length-10678-cov-2.816248_pt1 | contig 10678 bp, 10 predicted proteins | sample MGYA00511891_ERZ773272 | MGnify/ENA primary metagenome ERZ773272 (study PRJEB29015, sample SAMEA2738150) | human oral metagenome | biome: human oral; feature: human-associated habitat; material: saliva | place: China | collected 2198 ...
GATCCGACGTCCAGGAACCGCAGGCCGGTGACGCTGATCGGCTTGAAATCAACGAGCGTGCTGCCGTCCCATGCGGTGGGTGTCTTGCGGTGGAAGAGCGGGTACAGCGGAACCGTCTCCGAGATGAGATCGAATAGCTTGTCCCATGTTTCCTGCGCTTCGGTGTCAGAAGCGGCTTGGATGCCCTGGTCAAGGAGTTCTTGAACCTGCTTGTAGGAGTCACTTCCTTTCCAGTGCATGCGGGTGTCGGTCCCGGTGTCACCGGAGTACCACCAGCGCATCAGCAGGTCGGGGTCTTTGCCGAATACAGATGGGTCGCCGGGGGCGATGACAACGTCGTAGGCTTCCGGTTTGCCGTCGATGGTGTTGTACACGTCGGAGGACTTGGCCTGGGAGAACTCCACCTTGATACCAATGTCTGACAGCGATTCTTGGATGAGTGGTGTGCACTGGCGAACCCAGTCGTGGTCGGTGCACAGGAGTCGGAAGCTGGTGAGGCCGGTTTCACCGAAGAGTTCTTTGGCCTTGTCGGCGTCGTGTGTGTATACCGTGCTGGCCTTGTTGTAGTTCGGGTGGCTTTCCTGCAGGAAGGAGGTGACTGCGCTGGCTTGCCCACTCATGCCTGTTTCGATGACGCGATCCATGTTGATGGCGTATAGGAATGCTTGGCGGTTCTTCACGTTCGAGAAGGGGTTACCAGCGTCGTTGTTGAACATGGCGAAGAGCAGACCGAAGCCCTGCTCTGATTCCACGTTGCCAGTGGCCTTGAGCTGTTCGATGTTGAGGTAGGGCACCGAGTCGATGGCCTGCGTGGACTTGGACTGGAGTGAGTTGATGCGGGTGGAGGCATCGGGAATGATCTGCCAGTTCATCTTGGCGGCCAGAGCAGGGCGGCTGCCGTTGTAGTCATCGAAACGCTCAAACTTGATCACCTTCGAGGAACCACCATTGTCGGTGAGCTTGTACGGGCCGGTGCCTACGGGCTTGGAATCGAATCCCTTGGCATCGGCTTCCACCACGGACTTAGGCACGATCTTGACCACAGCGAGGCGTTCGGCGAATACGCCGGTGGGGTACTCGGTTTCCACGGTGACGGTGGTGTCGTCTTTCTTGGTTACGCCTTTCACGAAGGGGATGAAGGAGGCGTACAAGGATTTGTTGTCCTTGTTGAGCACGCGCTCGAAGGAGTAGACAACATCGTCCGCGGTGACGGGATCACCGTTGTGGAACTTCGCTCCGTCACGGAGTTTGATGTCCACCGAGGTGCTGTCACCTTTGGGAAGTTCCGAGGCGAGAGCGGCATAGACATCGCCTGTCGCGGGGTCTAGTTCTGTCAGTCCCTCGAAGACGTGCCAGTTCACCGACACGGTGAGGGCCGCAGTTGTGGTCATCGGATCATAGCCGTTGGTTCCAAGTTCGTAGGAGATTGCGGCGTCGATAGTGCCATCTTTGTTGATGGGTCCGGCGCTGGAGGAACCAGAACCGGAACCGTTGGAGGAGCTGCTTGGCGCGCAAGCACTGATGGTTGCGGTAAGACCGGCGGCAGCGCTCAGGGTTCCGGCAATGCGGAGGAAGCTGCGGCGTGTGAAGGTCTTGCTCATCGTGGTCCTTTCCCTCGGTGGGGGTTGAATACGGAATTTGCTGAGAACTCCCTGTGATTAAAATGTACATCAGACGTCTGATGTGATCTACAATTCAGGTGAGAAAAAATGTGAGATGGCCACCAAGCGGACATTCGATGCAGGATGAAAGCACGGTTTAAGGTCGAAACGCGAACGGTGAGGAGAGGGCACGTGGTACCTAGAAATCGAAATGCTGCACAGTCTGCAGTTGAAGGGATTGAAGACTACATTCGCCGCCATAACCTGCACGTTGGTGACCTTTTGCCGTCGGAAATGGAACTCTGCGACGAGCTTGGATGCTCCCGCTCGTCCCTCCGGGAAGCCATGCGAACATTGGTCTCACTGGACATTGTGGAGGTGCGTCAAGGGCAGGGAACTTTTGTCTCGAAGATGTCATTGGCTCCCCTCATTCGGGGGATGGTTCTCCGAGTCACGTTAGATGTCGATCAGTCCTTTGAACACCTACTGCAAGTGGTTGATACTCGCCAAGCATTGGAGGTGTCCCTCGCGGATGAGCTCGCGCAAGTCCACGATGAAGACTCCATCCATGAACTCCATGAACTCGTCAACGCCATGTATCGGCGGGTCGAGCAGGGAGAGTCCTTTGCTGAGGAGGACCGGCGATTTCACGCCACCTTGCTGCGCCAAACACGAAACCAGCTGATCCGAGAGCTGTCTGATGCCCTTTGGCAGGTCAACTCCGAGGTTGTCCCGCTGCTCGATCTCCCTATGGCGGAAGACACGAAACGCACTCTCGAATCGCACTGGGCGATGGTGGAAGCACTTCGAAAGAAGAGCTCCCAGGCGTTCAAGGATGCGGTGCGTCAGCACTACGCCCCGCTGCGCCATGCGGTGTCGCTCCAACGCCAACACGGGTCATTGGGTACCTAGCTCTGTAGCGGTGGATACCCCCATATTGCGGTGATCAATGATTGCCCGCATGGTGGCGCGTATCGACGCCGCGACGGGGCACGTGTAGGCGTGTAGCACCGCGCATTACGCGGAGCACAGCACCATTCACGCCAATTAAATTCACTTTTTAGGAAAGGTTCTATTTCTCATGTCCGTTTCCGCTTATACCGGTGTCATCCCGCCGGTTGTCACGCCTTTCAACGAGGATTTCAGTATTGATCGCGAGTCCCTGGCCACACAGGTTCGCCGCATGATTGACGCCGGAGTCGACGGGCTATTCGCTCTCGGTTCTTCTGCTGAGGTGGCGTTTTTGACCCGCGAGAACCGTCGCGCAGTGATCGAGACCATCGTCAAGGCTGCCGACGGTAAAGTTCCAGTCCTTGTGGGCGTGATTGACACCACCACATTGCGTGTCGCCGAACACGTGGCAGACGCGGTGGAACTGGGAGCATCCGGCCTGGTGGCCACCGCGCCGTTCTATGTGCGCACCCACCCAAACGAGATTCTCAACCACTTCCGCCTGATCCACAAGATGGCGCCTGAGCTGCCGCTCTACCTGTACCAAATCCCCGTGTCAGTGCATGTCACCGTCTCTGATGACCTGATTCTGCAGCTCGCAGAAGAAGGTGTCATTGCTGGTTTGAAGGATTCCTCCGGCCTTGATGGGGCAACCCGTGCGTTGATCGAAAAGCGTAATTCCCGAAACCTCACCAACTTCAAAGTCCTCACCGGCTCCGAAACAACCGTGGACCTCAACTATTTCTTCGGCGCCGATGGTGTTGTTCCTGGCTTGGGCAATGTTGACCCTGCAGGGTATGTCCGCCTAGCTGCAGCATGCACAGCAGGAGACTGGGATGCTGCCTGCGCTGAGCAACAAAGATTGAACAAACTTTTCCAGATCGTGTTCGTCGGCGACGGTGCCCGCATGGGTGGATCCTCAGCCGGACTGGGCGGGTTCAAAGCAGCCCTACAGCACCTTGGAGTGTTTACGTCAGGGCGAATGGCACCCCCGCATGTGGCGCTGAACGATGAGGAACTAGCCACCATCCACAGCATTGTTGATCAGGCCGACCTGAACTAAAGCCATGACCAGTGCCATGAATAAGACCTGCGCCATTGCCATAGACATTGGCGGCACAAAAATCGCTACTGGTTTCGTTGATCCCACGGCACCTACCACAGTGCATGGGCGCGCCACCCGTCCGACCCGCGCCGCAGATGGCCCCAGGGTTGTTGTCCGCGAGATTATCGACGCCGCGACCAGCATCATCGCCAATGCCAATGCCGACGGATATGTGCCAACATGTGTGGGAGTCGGTGCCCCCGGGGTCGTCGATACGCGAACCGGATGCATCAGCTACGCCGGACCCACCATGCCGGGCTGGGCTGGTACTGACATTGCATCCACGTTGAGGGCCGCCCTTGACCTGCCTGTGTCCGTGCACAATGATGTGCGCGTCATGGGTCTTGGTGAAGCCGTACATGGAGCCGCTGCAGGTAACACAGGTGACGTGTTGTTCGTGTCCATCGGTACCGGAATCGGTGGGGCGCTGGTTACTGGCGGGCAGCTTCCCCAATCCCCGCACGACATACGTGGCGAAATCGCGTATCTGCTTGCACCCGTTCCTGCAGGTAACGGCTGCGACACCATTGAGAACATTGGCTCGGGACCGTCCCTGACCCGCTCCTATAACACCGCAGTCAGTGGTACCCCAGCGAAAGACCTTCGTGAGGTGATGCGCCGATACCATGACGGTGAAGACCTGGCACGACGCGTCATTATCGATTCCCTGCGGTGCGTTGGCGAAGGACTCGCCGCGTTTATCAATGCCATTGATGTGAGCGCGGTGGTGATCGGCGGTGGCGTCGGTACGCTTGGCGAACCGATCCTCGGACCGCTCCGTCAGGGACTCCGCAATGGGTTGTTAGCGCCACTGTGCAACATCCCTATTGTGCAAGCAGCGCTGGGCACCAATGCGCCTCTTGTCGGCGCCGCTCACATGGCACACACAGACATACTGGCATCTACCCACTTGATGAAAGAACAGTAATCCCATGGATCTTGCAACATTTCGACAGCATGTCACCGGCACGTTGATCGTCTCTGCGCAAGCACCTGACGGTCACCCACTGCGTGACACCCACACCATCGCTCACCTTGCAGCTGCAGCCGTTGCCGGTGGCGCAACAGCAATCCGTTGCGGTGGGTACGGCGGTCTAGAAGACATTCGCGCTGTTGCTGAAAAAGTCAACGTACCCGTGATTGGTCTGACTAAAGAAGGCGCCACCGGGGTCTATATCACCCCCACCGTTGCCTCTGCGAGGGCCGTCGCCCACGCGGGTGCAGACGTTGTGGCTGTTGATGCAACACAACGCCCCCGCCAAGACGGCTCCACCTTTGCCGAGCAAGTCACCGCCGTCCATGAAGAAGGCAAACTCATCATGGCCGATATCGCCACTCTCGACGAAGCCATCGCAGCACACAGTGACGGTGCCGACATCATCTCCACCACGCTCGCTGGATACACCGAACATCGCGCGAAAACCCACGGCCCCGACTTGGAACTCGTGAAAGACATCCGCCAAGCACTCGGTTCCGACGTTTTCCTCACCGCAGAAGGGCGCTACCATACCCCCGAATGGGCGGCTGAAGCCCTCACTCTTGGCGCCGACGCTGTGATAATTGGCACAGCCATCACCGACGTCTCCTTTGTCACCGCGCAATTCGTCACCGCAGTCACTGCCGCAGCCACGACCGAGGACAAGCAGTGAGTACCGCCGTTTATAGGGGAAAAGTACTCACCAACAGTGGGCTGCTTGACGACGCCCTGGTTGTCACCCTGCGCGACCGCATCAGCGACATCCGCCCCGCAGGCGATTACAACGGACCCGCCACCACCGCCGAGTACATACTTCCCGGGCTCATTGACCTGCACAACCACGGTGGTGCAGGCGAAGGATTCCCCACCTCAACCCTCAACGGTTGTCGGCGCGCCGCCCGACACCACCGGGCACACGGCACCACCACTTTGCTGGCATCACTGGTGTCCGCGCCGGGTGACCATTTGGTGGAACAAACAGCGTTGCTTGCGGACCTCGCCGACGAAGGCGAGATCGACGGCGTGCACATGGAGGGGCCCTTCGTGAACAGCGTGCGCTGCGGCGCGCAGGACCCAGCTGCCATCATTCCGGGTGACCCCGAGCTGTTCGAGCGGGTGGCTAAAGCCGGTCGCGGCTGGCTCAAAACCATCACGTTTGCGCCGGAAACCGCAAACGTGGATGGGCTGCTTCGGGTCTGCTCCACCTACGACGTGGTGGCGTCGTTGGGGCACACCGACGCAGACTTTGACACCACCCTGTCCGTCATTGACCGTGCCACCAAAATGGGGGTGACGGTTACTGCCACCCACCTGTTCAATGCCATGCCCCAGCTGCATCACCGTAACCCCGGCGCGGCTGCTGCCCTTATCGATGCCGCCGCGTTGGAACGCCTCTTCGTTGAATTGGTTGCCGACGGCGTGCATCTTGACGATCGCACTGTTGATGTGGTGTGGGACACCGTGGGCACGTCCCATTCATTCTTTGTTACTGACGCGATGGCAGCAACAGGAATGAGCGACGGCGCTTACATTCTTGGCGATCTCGCCGTCAGCGTTGATGGCGGAGTGGCCCGACTGAGCGCTGAGGATGGCGGTACTGGGGCGATCGCCGGCGGCACATCGCACATGTGCGATCAATTACGCAGGCACGTGCAGCGCGGGCGAAAGCTAGACGACGCCGTGTCAATGGCATCTACAACAGCAGCGCGAGCGCTTGGACTGGCAGACCGGGGCAGCATCGCGGTAGGTAACCGCGCTGACTTGCTGCTGTGCAACGACAACTTTGAACCAACCCATGTCGTGCGGGCCGGCGAAGCCGTACCCGCTGACCCTGTAGTAGGAGAGTGATTTCCATGGAAGTAATTATTTGTCGCGATGCGGCTGAGGTAGCACACGTTGCTGCTGACGTGTTTGAAGAATATGTGCGTGGGCCACGTCCAACAACCTTTGGCTTAGCGACCGGTTCAACACCGGTGGCGCTGTACCGCGAGCTGATTCGTCGTCACAAGGAAGAAGACCTGAGCTTTGCGGGTATCACGGTGTTCCTCCTTGACGAGTACGTGGGACTGCCCCGTGATCACGAGCAGAGCTACTATCGAACCATTCGCCGGGAGTTTACCGAGCATGTGGATCTCAACGACGACGAGGTGCACAGCCCTGATGGTCGCGCTGACAATCCCGGTGATGCAGCTCGCGCCTATGATGAGTCGATCAAGCAGGCCGGGGGAGTGGATGTCCAATTGCTGGGCATTGGCACCGACGGACACATTGGTTTCAATGAACCAGGGTCCTCGCTGGCATCGCGGACGCGTATCAAAACGCTGCACCCGCAAACAATTGAAGATAATGCCCGCTTTTTTGATTCCCCAGACGATGTGCCGGTGCATGTGCTGACGCAGGGGTTGGGCACAATTTCCGAGGCCCGCCACGTGGTGCTGCTGGCCACCGGTGAAGGCAAGGCGGAGGCCATTGCTGCAGCCGTTGAGGGGCCAGTGTCGGCCTTCTCTCCCGGGTCCGCACTGCAGCTGCACCCGCATGTCACGGTCATCGTTGATGAGGAGGCTGCCAGCAAGTTGAAATTCGGTAAGTACTACCGCTTTGCCTACGAGCACAAGCCGGAGTGGCAGCGCTTCTAATTAAGCTGCAGGAAATCGGCACGCCAGGGTTCGATGCCAGCGAATTCCAGGGCGGGTACGGCCGTCACGGCAATCGTGGAGGCGATGCGTATGCACAGTGCCCGCCAGCTGGCATCAGATGCGTGGGACGCGTAATCGTGCCACGCGAGTACTGACTGTGATGCGGAGTCAGCGAAGAATCCTGAGTTTTTGACATCGTTAATGGTGTAGCCGGCTTCAGCGACGGGAATGTCACTGACGTTGGCTGACTCCAACCCCATGCGTAATGCGGTGGCGATACTGCGGTGCTCGTCAAGAGCATCGTTGAGGGTACTAGCAAGTTCGTTTGCTACGAATGCTTCGTGCACTTCAAGCCCATAGATGGTGGCGTATTCCCATTCCAGTGCTTTTTTCACCTGATCACTATCCGCTGCCGTGGGAGTGATGTTGTTGTTCTGGTCAAATGCGGGCGGGGCAGCCATGGTCAAAATGGCCAGTTCAGTGTGAATGCGAGCAACCACTACTGCGGAATCCGCTGGAATATCGGCGAGCAGCGAGTTGACCTGGTCCAATGCCGCTTTTAGGACGGCGTTGGGTTCTGCGTGTGCGGCTGCGGTGGCGCTGGTTGTGGTGGTGGCGGAAGGGGAGGTCGTCGATACGCAAGAATCGGGGACGCTGCCGTTTTCGAAATGTCCGCAGTCCCGCTCCACCTCGGTGGACAGCATGGTGGCGTGGCGTTCCCGGATGGCTGCGAGGTCGGAGCGGACCGGGGCGAGGGCTGCGGCGTCGGTACGCGCCTGCTCCGCCAATGATACAAGTGTGTGATTAGGCTCCGGCGCTGGGCGTGAGCAGGCACTCAACCCGGCGGTGGCAAAAGCAACAACAGTAAAGGCAAGGAACGTACGGCGATTCACGGCTGTTGAGTTTACCCTGCGCGCTAAGCTCACACACATGGCTTTTCCCAGTGTTGAAACATTAACCACCATTGTTGACCCCATCGCGGCGTCCCACCACATGGATGTGGAGGAGATCAAGATCAATCGTGCGGGGTCGAAAACCGTTGTTGCCGTCGCACTTGATTCGGATAATCGACCCGACCTGGACACGCTTGAGGTGGTTTCTGGGGAAATATCTGAGGCTTTTGACGGTGCTGAGGAGTCGGGGGTAATTGCTTTCGGGGGCCAAGGTTATACACTTGAGGTGTCAACCCCGGGTGTGGATCATCCGCTGACTCTGCCGAGGCATTGGCGTCGAAACCGAGGACGATTGGTCACCTGGGACGACGGTGGGACAAAGCGCAAGGGTCGTATTGGGGCTCTCAACGATTCCGAAACCGAGGTTGTGTTGATCAGCCGTGAGGGAAAAAACATGTGTGTTGATGTGCGTAAAGTGGCGGAAATAGGCCAAGCAGTGGTAGAAATTGAATTCGCTACGGTTCCTGCGGATGAAAAGGCCGTGGCAGACGAAGACTTTAACATTGCCGCGGAAAGGCGAGAGGAACACAAGTGAACATCGATATCAAGGCGCTAGAAGCGATTGAGGCAGACAAGGGGATTGGTGTCGATGACCTTCTCACCACCATCGCCGAAGCCCTGCTCCACGCCTACTACGCGCACCGTGGCGAGGTCGAGGACGCACCCCGAGCTCGCGTGGATATCGACGCCCAAACAGGAACCGTCAACGTCATGATCACCCAAGTAGACGATGACGGCAACGTGATCAACGAATTCGACGACACACCCAATAACTTCGGGCGTATCGGCGCACATGCAGTCCGAGATGCGATTGTTCGAAGGCTCCGCGAAGCCGAAACCTCCCGCGCGTTTGATGCTTACTCCGACTTTGAGGGGCGCGTCATATCCGGCATTGTGCAGGCTGATGCCCGCGCTAAGGAACGTGGCATCATTGTCGTCCACCTCGGTACTGAGGCGGATGGTCAGGACGGTATTATTTTGCCGGCCGAACAGATCCCTGGTGAAAAACTCAACCACGGCGACCGCGTGAAATGCTACGTCGTGGGGGTCAACCGCGGTCCCCGCAACCTACAAATCAACCTGTCACGCACCCACCCAGAACTTGTGCGCAGGCTTTTTGAGCTGGAAGTTCCAGAAGTTGCCGACGGTGCGGTGGAAATTGTCAGCATCGCCCGGGAGGCGGGACACCGCTCCAAGGTGGCCGTGCGCCCCACGGTGAAAGGACTCAACGCCAAAGGTGCCTGTATTGGTCCACGTGGCCAGCGTGTCTCCAACATCATGCGTGAACTTGGTGGCGAGAAGATCGATATTATTGACTATTCTGAAGATCCTGCGCAGTACGTCGGGAATGCTTTGGCACCCTCCAAGGTTGTTAAGGTAGACGTTGTTGATGAAGATGAACAGCGCGCACGGGTTGTGGTGCCGGACTATCAGCTTTCCCTGGCCATTGGTAAAGAAGGCCAAAACGCCCGGCTAGCCGCTCGACTAACCGGCTGGAAGATCGACATCCGCTCGGACGTAGACTAGCCCACCTGCTGCGTGTTGGCTGCATGCTGACCGCACCCTCATCACGGCCTCGCAACAGCGTTATGCCAGCCAGTACCAACGTGGAACACGTGACATTTTTACTTATTTTCCGCCCACGTGGCGTAGTATGTAATCCGGCCCAGTTCGGGTTGGTGGAAAACGTAGGGTTGTGAGCGACAAAGTCGAAGGAAGCGTATGGATTCAGTGCTCGGACATGAACACTCCGACATTCGTATCCGCACGTGCATCGCACACCGTCACCGCAAACCAGATGTGGATTTGCTGCGGATTGTCGCAGAGCCGCATCCTGCTGGACTAGACCACGGTTACATTGCCACACCGGATCCGCAGCGGCGGAAACCCGGCAGGGGAGCGTGGCTGACACCAAACCTGGAATCCCTGGACCTTGCCGAGAAAAGGCGCGCCTTTCACCGCGCGTTTAAGGTGTCTGGGCAACTAGACACAGGTCTTGTGCGCGATTACCTACACCTGCGTGAAGGTTCGCGTGGAGGACCCAGAGAACCAAGAAGGACCGAACACTGATGAGCACACGATGAAGCATCAGCGATGAACGTCATAGCACACCTCTAGGAGCGTGGGCCTTCCGGCCGCGACTCCTAGGAAAACACATAGGAGTAAAGTGCCCGGAAAGCTACGTGTACATGAGCTTGCAAAAAAGCTTGGTGTAACAAGCAAAGAACTGCTCGCCACGTTGAAGGAACAAGGCGAGTTTGTGAAGACCGCATCTTCTACCGTCGAACCCCCGGTGGTGAAGAAGATGGAACAGTACTACGCGCCCAAGAACGAGGGCGCCGATGATGCGCAGAATGCTGCGACTGCGGGGAATGCCTCCGCACCACAGACCTCGGCGGCGACAGGTGCCGCCACCCAAGCAGGCACTCCGAAGCCTGCTGCTCCCGCTGCTAAGC
>ERZ773272.1046-NODE-1046-length-10659-cov-3.552339_pt1 | contig 10659 bp, 8 predicted proteins | sample MGYA00511891_ERZ773272 | MGnify/ENA primary metagenome ERZ773272 (study PRJEB29015, sample SAMEA2738150) | human oral metagenome | biome: human oral; feature: human-associated habitat; material: saliva | place: China | collected 2198 ...
TAAATTACTTAATATTATTATAGAGTCAAATAGAGCATCAATCCTTACTGCATAAAAGATATCATCTCCTGCAACATAAAATGGAACTATTTTTTTTCTTAATCTCTCACCATTACCATTATATTTTTCAATCATTTCTCTAAAATTATCTAAAGAAACTTTTTCTGATAACAGCTTACTTAGTTGTAAATATTCATCATAACTGTCAATTGCCTCCATAATTCTTCCAAGATTATTAATATCTGCTTTTACAATTGCAATCTTTCCATTGCTACTATCTGTTTGATGATTTTCGTCCATTACAACTAAATCATCCATATTAGTTAAAAATATATTTTCTTTATCATTTTTGGTTTCAAATAATACTTTCTGACTCTTTATTTCTAATTCTGTAAATCTAAATAATACTTCACTATTATCTTTTATAACTTGTGATTTAGTATTATTGCTTTTAAGTAGACCTGTAGCTTTTCTTAAAATATCAATTTTATCCATTTTATCAACAGAAAAAAGCACATAATTCAAGAAAATATTGCCCTGATAATCCTCATAAATTTTTTGATATAATTCTTTTAACTTAGTTTTAATATCTTCTTTTGATAATTCACTACAGAATACTGCTTTCCCTGAAATCCAAAGAATCTTATTTCCCTCTCCTGATTGTGTATCTTCAAGATTAAATTTAATTTCAATTTCTTTCAAAATGTTAATTGCAACATTATTAGATGCAGAAATAATATTTCTAAGAGTTTTTTCATCTGCTTGAGTTTTATCAATCGCCTGAAAAATATATCTTTGAACCTTTTCAACAGCGATCGCAACGACAGTGTACATAAACCATTCCTCCTTTATACATTTTTGTTAAACATATCTACATAAGCCTTGTGTGGGAAAAACATCGGATTATTTATCATCATAAGCATTTGGTTGAACTGAAAAATAAATGAAAGCAATGTGTATTCTCTTATTTCATCTTTAACCTTATATTGTTCTATTTCTTTTTTTTCTAGTGTTGGATTTACACTTTCTTCATCTACTTGCTCATTGCATTTTTTATTTTTTTCTTGTTTTTCTGCATTGTCTTCTTTATTTGCGTCTTCTTTATCTGCCTGATTGTAATTTTTTAGGACGTCGAATAAATTTTCATCACTAAAATTTATTTTTAAATTACCATTATATTCAGTACTACTTTGATTTTGTTCTTCACTTAATTTACTATTTTGATATGCCTCAATAACAATATTGAAATGCTCTTTATCACAAATATTATCCTTACTTGTCTCATCTGTAGGTATATGACATAATACCTTAATAGGCCTAGTCGCCGTCTGAGTAGCATTACAACTGCTTTCTCTACCAACATGAATATATGTAGCTAATCTAACTATTGAATCATTTGAAGTTTGTAACTTATTAATAGATTTTATCCAATTTAATAAGTTCTCCTTATCTAATGCTCTACTTTTACATTGAACAACTGCTGTTACCGCTTCAATTGGTATAAATTTTATCAACCCATAATTAAATATATAAGGTGTATATTGCTCATCATATATTGCTATATCTACTTCTTTTGAAATATTTCTATTTGAGTCTATTATAAATACTGAACGTGCAATATTAAATTTTTTAGGTACTATCCTTCTAAAAAAATCTGCCCAAATTTCTTCACGGTATGACCCTGCTGTTAACCTATGATTGCTCACATTATAATTTAACTGAGTTACTAATTCTCTTTCCATTTTTAAATAATTTTCTTTAATATCTTTAATAAAATCGCTCATACAACTACCTCTCCTCATATATAATGATTTTATAATCGAATCTCTATAACTACAACCTATTACTATTAAAATAACATTTAAACCGCGACCATATAACAAATATGATTATTTATTGTCAAATCTAAGTATACTCGTACATTTTTACTGTAATATTTTTATCGTTATTAACATTATAACACACTCTTGATTATACTCGTCACATATCCTTAATACCTAATTATTTGCAGTTGTCTTCACGACAATATAACCTCTACAAACTTCTCGCTACTAAGATGCCTCATTATCGAATAATTCATACGCTTATTGACATTAATTTCTAATTACATCTAATTTATATTTCACTTTGATTCTATTAAAACTAAAGAATACACACTAAGGGAAGTTGAAGTACCAGAATTTACATTTCACTTTGATTCTATTAAAACAAGATGCGAAAAAGCATTAAAGCACCGCTAACAGCTATTTACATTTCACTTTGATTCTATTAAATTCTACTGGATTTAATGTCTAACATCTGCTTTGACACAGACGGTGGTTTTACACTTGTCTCTCCCGAATCGCACCTAAACTCTCTGACACACTTCCCTTTCAGCGGCTTTTATGCAACTTAAAACGGTTCCTTGCAAAATTCAAGGAACCGCTCACTTCATTTTATATTCTTTATCTTTTTAAAATCAGAGTTACGAAAAACTCGCTGTCTTCCACAAACTTTGCGCTTATGGTGTTGCTGCCGTCAAAGGAAAGAATCTGTCCCGGAACCACGTTGAACACATCCTTATCTCCGATGGTGACTTCCATATGCCCTTTCACGACAGTAAATAACACATTGGCTTCAGGATGATCGTGCTTTTCTACGGTTTCACCTTTTTTCCCCGCCTTTTTAACTACTGTATAGTCGCTTCCCTGTACCGCAACTCCTAAATTCTCCGCTACCTTTGCCATATTGATACCTCCATTTTCTTTTGTACGACTGTTCTCCTCATTTGAGTTTTGCTCATTTTTTTACCTGTTAGTATAGAGTATGTGCCCTTCTGTGGAACATCATTTCAGCTCTTCCAGAAATTTTGTGAATTCTCTCTGCAAAACTTCCATAGAAAATCCCGTTCTCTTTGAAACGTCCTTTACTGTGGCTACCTTTTTCATGAATTTAAACATGGGAGAGTTCATCATTTTAAACTTGTCAGACTTTGAAATCATATAATCCTTCAATGTCGGATAAGCATCTAAAATCGGTGCAATTTTCATTTCAGGTTTCAGCACTGTGATTTTTTCTGAGCTTTCCTCCGAATTATCATCGTCTTCTACTGCACTATCCTCCACCTGTTCTCCTCGGTCGCTGCCTTCTGTGCTGTCCTGTTGCCTGTTCTCAGCATCCCAATCTAAAAGAGTTTGGCTTCCTTGTAGATTTCTTATATGCGTGCAGTCTTGCATCATCTCCATTACGCCTTTAAACTTTCCGCTCTCATCTCTCACCGCAACGTACAGAATGTATATGAACACTTCCGGTTTATTGATCCAGAATTCGACTCTGTCCTTTTCGCCGCTTCTGAATTTCTCAATTATTTCTTCCACGGGTTCAACCGAATTTTTCGGATGGCAGTTTTTGACATCCCTACCTATCACTCCCTTGCTTCTCGGAAATACTCTGTGCTTTGTATCGCTGTAAAATGCAACCAGCTCGTTTTCATCCACATAGGATATATCCACAGGAAGGTGCTGAAACAGCAAATTTATTTGATTTAAGCTCAAAATTCCCTGTTTTACATTCATAGGTGTATCTTCAGTCCATCCACCTTGAATTCCATATTTTTCAAGCAGCTGTGACAACTCGTCTTTAAAACCGCTGAACTCGTTTCGTTCCGAGCCCCGCATTCCCTTATCATGCAACCTATCGAAGCTTTTTTCGTAATCATCTTTTGGAATGATCAGACAGTACCCTATTTCCTTATCTCCCGAGATCATCTCTCTAAATTCATCTTCGCTGATCAGCTCCAGTGAAGTGGGATAAAGAATAGTGTCTTCTTTTTCCATCAAGTCTAGAATATACTCCTTAAAATTATCAAAGGCCTCTTTAATGTGATGTCTGTCATCATCGTCATTTGCCATTTGGGTTATACTTGTGATTTTATCCCTGATTTCGTTATCGTACAGCCACATAGTCTCTGTCGGTCTATCAAAACCTTTTCTTTCAAGAGCTGTATACAGCTGATTCTGTTTCCTGCTGAGATGTATTTTGAACTGATTTAATTTTTCAAATGCCTCATCCCATTGATTTTTAATATATTTCTTTGCCAATAAAACATCCAATTCCTCTATCACATTTCTGATGGCAACGTTCTCATCCACATAATTCTTGATGGGATGTCCGTCCGGCAAATCCGATAATTTAGGTTCCTCGATAATGACTCCATCATAAATAGCGAGCATTTGGGCAATATCCTCGGAAGCGCATTCATCTTCGACTTTTTCCTGGAAGTGCTGCTCTATGTATGCCAGTTCGGCAGGGGTCAGGCTGCCTACGTGAGCCTTCATCTGTGCATTGGCAAAATCCAAAGGAATCTCTCCCTTTATGTACGCTTCTCTTATTTCAAATGCTTCTTTTAACTTTTCTTCATTGAAATTAGTCATATAGTCTTTCATTTTTCTCCTCCCGGTTGCAACTCCTGTCACATCTCCCATAAAAATTCTCTTCACATTTCATTTTCCGCTTTACATTTACTTTAAACGAAGTATCTGCAAATTCACCAGTCCACTGTTTCGGTTTTTCTCATTTTTCATCTGCGGTTTCATCCACAGCTGTTTACCCGTTCACGTAATGACCTTCTTCGGGAATTAAGATTTATCACTTTTCGAATTCAAGTTTCAATATTCTTTAGAATTTTTTAGTTATACTCTCATCTATGCAAAAATACAGAGGGCTATTAGGCCCTCTGTATTCATATTCGGATGCGATATTTAAAATTTGGTACTGTCGTTTAATATCGCATCCTTTTCAATACTACTAACTTCAACACTTTTGACTCATCGACTTAATTATATCATAAGTTATGAAAACTTATGCGAATTTATATATTCTTTTATAATTATTTGCCGAAGAACAGTTCCATGTCATCTTCAACGGTGCCGATTCCTGCGATGCCGAAGTTCTCAACTAAAACATTTGCAACGTTTGGTGATAGGAATGCCGGTAATGTCGGGCCTAGGTGAATGTTCTTCACTCCTAGATATAGAAGTGCTAACAATACTATTACCGCTTTCTGTTCATACCATGCAATATTGTAAATGATCGGCAGATCATTTATGTCATCCAATCCAAATACCTCTTTTAATTTTAGCGCTATAACTGCCAGAGAGTATGAGTCATTACATTGTCCTGCATCTAAAACTCTCGGAATTCCCCCTATATCGCCTAAATCCAATTTGTTGTATTTGTACTTTGCACAACCTGCTGTCAGAATTACCGTATCTGTCGGAAGTGCTTTTGCAAAATCTGTGTAGTAGTCTCTCTTCTTTGATCTGCCGTCACAACCTGCCATTACCACAAACTTCTTAATCGCTCCGCTCTTCACTGCATCTACAACCTTATCTGCCAAAGCTAGAACTTGATTGTGTGCAAATCCGCCAACGATTTGTCCCTGTTCTATTTCTGTAGGTGGTTGGCACTTTTTAGCCATTTCTATAATTTCTGTAAAGTCTTTTTCTTCGCCGATATCTCCTGCTATGTGCTTACATCCCTCAAATCCTGCTGAACCTGTTGTAAACATTCTGTCTTTGTAGCTGGCTTTTGGCGGAACGATACAGTTTGTAGTCATCAAAATAGGTCCGTTGAAAGTTTCAAACTCTTCTTTTTGCTTCCACCAAGCATTTCCGTAGTTTCCTACAAAGTGGTCATACTTTTTAAATGCCGGATAATAATGTGCAGGTAGCATTTCTGAGTGAGTATATATATCCACTCCTTGTCCTTCACTTTGTTTCAGCAACATTTCCATGTCTCTCAAATCGTGACCTGATACCAAAATCCCCGGTCTATTTCCTACGCCGATATTTACGGTGGTAATTTCAGGATTTCCATAAGTTTCAGTATTTGCTGCATCTAACAGTGCCATTCCCTGAACTCCGTACTCGCCGGTTTTCAGCGTCAATGCAACCAACTCATCTACAGTTAAATTATCATTTAGAGTCGCTGCAAGTGCTTCCTGTAAAAATGCATCCACTTCTTCATTGTCATGTAACAGCGCATTTGCATGCTTTGAGTAAGCTGACAGTCCTTTCAGTCCATAGATGATAAGTTCTCTAAGACTTCTTATGTCTTCATTCTCAGTTGCAAGCACACCTACTTCTTTCGCCTTGCTTTCAAACTCTTCCTCGCTGCCGTTCCAGAAAGCCGCCTGCGGTAGCGCTTCTTTATCTTTAACTTCTTTCAGCAGCTCTTCCTTTGCTGCCAGCGTTTCTCTAATTCTGCTGATGATGGCTTCATTGTCGAAGTTAGCGTTAGTAATAGTAATGAATAAATTCAAAGTCGCTCTGTGATTTATTTCCTTTGGAATTGATTTCCCTTCTTTTCTGAGCTGTGTAGTAACAGCTGACAACCCTTTTGTAGTAAATACTAACAAGTCCTGCATCGCTGCAATTTCCGGAGTCTTGCCACACACTCCCATTTTGGTGCATCCTGTGCAACCTGCCGTTTCCTGACACTGATAACAAAACATCTTATTTTCCATCTGACTCTTCCTCCTTGAATTCACTATATTTTCCAAATATTTTTCAGTCGTTATTGACTTGTTGGACACATTATACTATACTTCAAATTACAATTATGTTGTTAAAGCAACAAAAAAGGGAGAAAGTTATGTATGAAAATTTTCTAATTAAAACTCCTCTATTTGCAGGAATATCCATTGAAGAAATAGCTGCATTAGGTCCTTGTCTGAAATTAACTGAAAATACTTATGACAAGGGGAAGTACATCTATCGTGCCGGCGATAAAGTTTCGGATATCGGCATAGTGTTGGTAGGAAGCGTTTCCATAGAGCACAACGATGTCTGGGGAAATACCAGCATTATGGACAGCATCGGTCCGGGACAAGTTTTTGCAGAAACCTATGCTTGCGTGCCGAGCGTTCCCATAATGGTCGATGTGGTCGCAACTTCCCGTTCAAAGATACTCTTTCTCGATGCAGCTCACATACTGAACTTTTGCGCTAAAGGTTGTTCTCATCACATCAAACTTATTCACAATATGTTGTCAATAGCTTCTCAAAAAAACTTGAATTTATCTAGAAGAATCTTCCACACCGCTTCAAAGTCCGTTAGAAGCCGATTGATGTCCTACTTTTCGTTTCAGGCGACTCTCCAGGGAAGTTTAAAGTTCTCCATTCCGTTTGACAGGCAGCAGTTAGCCGATTATCTGAGCGTCAACAGGAGTGTGCTGTCAAACGAAATCAGCAAAATGCAAAAGGACGGGCTGATTAGAGTTTCTAAAAAGACTTTTGAAATACTGGATGCAAATATGATTTCCTGATAGAAAATTTTTCACATTTCAACTGATAAAAATTACATGTTCAAACATAAAATACATGTTTAGAACCGGCACTTAAATATTATGGAGGTGGATTTAATGGCAAGATATGAATTAGGAGCAATTTATAAAATAGATGGTGGAGAGAAAAGTTATTACGCACGCCTTCTGACAAGTGATGTCTACGGAGTATTTGAACCTGTTCTCGGAGAAATATGCCAAGCAACTTTTGAAAACACACCATATCGCCTCTACATTTCGACGGGTTCTTTCGCCGTAAAGAGAGGTTTCTGGGAAAAAGTTATCCCTTCACCGGATAAGACAGATGCTGAGAGATGGAGTGGACCGTCACATTTAATTGGATTTGCTCCATGGGATATCGAAAGTTCTCTGGAAAGGCGTAATTCATTTGATCGACACGGCTGCACCGAGATACTGAATAGAGAAGAGTATATCACCTACCTTAAGCTGGGCTATATGTCCAACATTCTACCTATGTATGAAAATATTCCGAAATTTCTCGACATATATTATGAAAATTGGCCGCAAAGCTATATTTACAGCTCCGTCTTGGGCGGCACTCACGAACACGAAAAAAAACAAATCTCAATTCTAAAAGAACTTGGATTTGATGTTTCACAATACGAATAGCATATATCTGAGCGAATCTAAAAATATGAATAAAATTCCATATCCTAAGATTCGCTCTATATTTTATAAAATACCAACCGACTGTTATCGGTTGACATGGTCTGAACAGCCTTTTATTGAGTCATTTCGATAAGCCTTTTCACAAAATCGCCGGAAGGATTGTTACGGATTTCCTCCTTGGTTCCATACTGCTCGATTTTCCCTTCACTCAGAACCAGTATGTGCGTAGCTAACTTAAACGCTTCGTGTATATCGTGGGTGATAAACACCACTGTGCAGTTGGTCTTCCTGTGAATGTCCTTCAAATCTTTTTGCAACTGATACCTGGTTATGGAATCCACTGCGCCGAACGGTTCATCCATGAGAAGAACATCGGGATTGTTGGCATACGCCCTGGCAATTCCCACTCTCTGTTGCTGTCCGCCGGACAGTTCATCGGGATAACGATATTTCATATTTTGGGGCAAGCCTACCAGCTCCATGGTTTCATCCACCGTTTTATCCAATTCCGCTTTGGACCTCTTATCCAAATTAGGAACGTATGAAATATTTTCAAAGACGCTCATATGAGGGAAGAGACCGTTACCCTGAATTGCATATCCTATCTTTCGTCTCAGCTCAATCAGATTTTCATCTTCAAGTCTTTTTTCTCCGATGAATACATCTCCCGAAGTCGGTTTAACCAATCCGTTGATCATCTTCATAATAGTCGTTTTGCCCGACCCGGAAGTTCCCACTATGCACAGAAAATCTCCCTGATCTATTTGCAAGTTGAAATCTTTTATCACATCCACCGAGCCGTATTTCTTTGTAACATTTTTAAATTCTACTGCTATCGTCATTTTTTCACCTTGATTATCCCCTTGCTTTGCAAGAATTCCATCGCCACTTCCCTAGGAGTTTTCTTTCCTCTTTCCACTTGATCATTTAATTTCGCCATGGTTTTCTCGTCTATTATTCCATCCAGACTGCCCAGCACTTTTGACAGCTCCGGATGTTCTTTCAATATATCTTTTCTCACGACCATTCCAACCATATATGAAGGATAAAACTTTTTATCATCTTCAAGGACTTTAATCCTCGGATCTGACAGCTGTCCGTCCGTTGTAAACACAGTCATCACATCGATTTGCTTATTCAAAAGAGCCTTGTATTTAAGCCCGTTGTCCATATCCACTTTCTTTCGGAAGTTCAAGCCGTACGCCTTGCTCAAAGCGTTAAAGCCATCTTCTCTTTCAAAGAAATCGTATTCTGCACCAAAGGTCAATTTATCCGAAACTTTTGCCAGATCGCTGTAAGTTTTCAGATTGTATTTATCCGCTATTTCCTTTCTGACTCCCAAGCTGTATGTATCGTTAAAACCGAACATTCCCTTCCATGTTGCATCGTACTTTTCTTCATATTTTGCAACTAATTCCTTGAACATGCTTTCAGAATATTGTGCCTTTTCTTTCAAAACGATCTGCCATGCAGTACCTGTGTACTCAGGATACAGATGAAAATCTCCCTTTGTCAGTGCGGGATGTATATTGGATGTTCCACCCCCTACCCCGTGGGTGATTTTCACGGACAAATCGGTTTTATCTTCTATTAAAATTCCCACGATTTCTGCCAGCACCTGACTTTCTGTAGTCGGTTTTGATGCTATTTTAACAGTTTTTTTCATGTGGTTCATACTTCCCAAAACCGATACCGCCAGCAGTATGGCTGCCAAGAGAATCAGCAACCACTTACCTATTTTGCTCTTTTTACCTTTGCTAAAGGTCACCCTCTGAACAATTCCAAGCAATCCGTCCGATACCAGTGCGAGCAATGCGATCAAAATACTTCCTATGAGCAGTAAATTCGCATTATTTGTCGTTATTCCTCTGTATATTGCTACGCCAAGTCCGCCGGCACCTACGAAAGAGGCTATTCCTGCCAAGGCTATGGTCATGGTGACCATATTTCTGATAGCAGAAAATATCACCGGAAAAGCCAGCGGCAGCTTGACTTTATACATGGTCTGAAACTTGGTGCTTCCCATAGCTTCACTGGCTTCGACTATCTTTTCATCTATATTTACAATTCCGGTGTAGGTACTCCTCACAACGGGGAGCAAGGCGTATAGAGTCAACGCTATGATAGCCGTCTTGTTCCCTATTCCCGTAACTGATATCAACACCCCTAACAGCGCTATGGACGGAATCGTATATAAGACGTTTACGATCGATATGACGATTCCGGCTATTTTCCTCTTCTCGGAAATGACAACTCCAACGGCAACTCCCACGATAATGGCAATTGTGATCGCAACCATAGTTATAAATAAATGTTCTCCAACCAAACTCAGATAGAAGTTTTTATTTTGGAGAAAGTTTTCAATCAGGCTTTTCATTCTCTATTAGCCTCCTCTCAAATTCACACGAATTCCCAAATATTTTCTTGACTTTGAAAAGCGTTTTAAGACTTTTACTTCTGCGGATTATATAAAATTTCTTAGTATTCTGCTCGGGAAATTATAAATCATATATATGGTAATAATACCATCTTATGTTTTCACATAAACCTTTTTTATTGAAATTCCATCTTTTTGACACATTTTCTATAGTTCATCATCTCTATGAAACTTATCGATAATTTTTTTAACTGTACAAAAAAACAGTAAACCGTCGTTGATGTATCCCCTTTTTACCAAATTGTCCGGTGAAGATGGTACATGTCATT
>ERZ773272.1050-NODE-1050-length-10650-cov-2.602548_pt1 | contig 10650 bp, 7 predicted proteins | sample MGYA00511891_ERZ773272 | MGnify/ENA primary metagenome ERZ773272 (study PRJEB29015, sample SAMEA2738150) | human oral metagenome | biome: human oral; feature: human-associated habitat; material: saliva | place: China | collected 2198 ...
CTCGCCGCGTTCCTTCTCCATGAACACGAGGTTCCAGATCTCCATGTACCGGGAATCGTCGACGACGGGGCCGCCTTCCTTTCCGTACTCCGGGCCGCGGTCGTAGTAAATCTCCGAGGACGGACCACAGGGACCAGGAATGCCCATGGACCAGTAGTTATCGGCCATGCCTAAACGCTGGATTCGCTCAGCGGGCAGTCCGATTTTCTTTTCCCAAATATCGGAAGCTTCGTCGTCTTCAAGGTAGACGGTGACCCATAGACGTTCAGGATCCAACCCGTAGCCACCATCCTCAACTGATGAGGTCAGCAGCGACCAGGCGTTTTTAATTGCTCCTTCTTTGAAATACTGCCCAAAGGAGAAATTGCCCGCCATCTGGAAAAACGTGTTGTGGCGGGTAGTGACGCCCACTTCTTCAATGTCCAGGGTACGCACACATTTCTGAATCGACGTGGCCGTAGCATTCGGAAATGGCGGGTTTTGCTGACCCAGAAAATACGGTTTAAAGGGCACCATGCCAGCATTGACAAACAGGAGGTTAGGATCATCCAGGATCAGCGACGCGCTGGGAACCTCAGTGTGTCCCTCGTTGACAAAGTGCTGAATAAAGCGGTCTCTGATCTCATGTGTCTGCACGGCAGAATTCCTCGCTATGAGTTGACGTTTTTCTAACAGCGGATTACTTTACCACGCTCGGCATTCTAGTTGTGACCTCGAATAATACGGCGTAGGCGACCAAGAAACTCGAACTGACGTTTTTCCGACCCATGCTCGGTGGGTTCGTAATACACGGCATCATCAAGATCCTCGGGAATGTAGCGCTGCTCCACCACTCCCCTCGGATCATCATGGGGATACTTATAGCCCACCGCGTGACCCAGCTCCTTGGCACCTGAATAGTGCCCATCCCGTAGGTGCGCAGGTACCGCGCCGCCTTTACCTGCGGCAACATCGGCCATCGCAGCGTCGATAGCCTTACATACGGAGTTGGATTTTGGCGCCGTCGCAAGGTGGATGGTGGCTTGCGCCAGATTCAAACGAGCTTCGGGCATACCGATAAGCTGCACAGCCTGCGCGGCCGCAGTGGCTGTCTGCAACGCCGTAGGGTCCGCCATTCCAATGTCTTCGCTGGCGTGAATGACAAGACGACGGGCGATAAAACGAGGGTCTTCACCGGCCACAATCATGCGCGCCAGGTAATGCAGGGCCGCATCCACGTCGGAACCGCGAATGGACTTAATAAAAGCACTAGTGATGTCGTAATGCTGGTCACCATCCCGGTCGTAGCGAACCACAACACGGTTGACATTATCCCTGATGGTGGCAACATCCAGCTCACCACTATCGACGACCGCCTCGGCTGCGGCCTCCAGGTATGTCAGCGCCCGGCGCGCATCCCCGCCTGCAAGGAGAACGAGTTGGTCAAGGGCCTCATCAGTGACGGTGATGCGGTTGTCTAAGCCACGTGCATCGGTGAGGGCGCGGGTGAGCACGGTGCGAATCGCGGCGTCATCAAGCGAGTGGAGTTGCAGGAGCAGAGAGCGGGACAGCAGCGGTGACACGATGGAGAAGGAAGGGTTTTCTGTCGTGGCCGCAACGAGCAGGACGGTGCGATTTTCTACGGCAGAAAGCAGTGCGTCTTGCTGGGTTTTGGAAAAGCGGTGGACTTCGTCGATGAAGAGGACGGTGCGGATTCCGTGGATGAGGTCGCGCCGGGCTTGGTCGATAACGGTGCGGACTTCTTTGACGCCGGAATTGAGCGCAGACAGTCCCACGAAGCGATGCCCTGTGGCGGAGCTTAGAAGTGAGGCGATGGTGGTTTTTCCGGTGCCGGGTGGCCCGTAGAGGATGACGGATGCTTCGCCGGAGCCTTCCACGAGCCGTCGTAGTGGTCGGCCTTCGCCGAGGAGGTGTTCTTGCCCCACCACGTCGTCAAGGCTGCGGGGCCGCATGCGGGCCGCCAGCGGCGCGTGATCACCGGGGTGGAAATAGTCGCTGGTGGGTTGGGGAGGTTTGGTGTGGGTGCTGGGGAACAGCGAGTCTTGGGATGACGTGTTGTTCATGGCCTGGCACCGCCTCCTTGATTTGTTTTTCCTGGTTTGTTTTCCCTGGTTTATTACTGCTCCATTGCTTGTAGGCGTTCTACCACTGAGTTGGCGAATGCCGCCACTTCGGGGAAGCGGGGATCGTCGCCACGTGAAGCGTAACGAGTGAGCGCTTCGAAAGTTTCCAGGAGGTCTTGGCGTGCGATGCTTCCTTCACCGACGATGGAACCGAGGCTTGGGTTGGAGAGCATGTCGTCGAAGGGGTCTATGTTGGCAGTTGCCAGGGCTTCGGTGGCTGCGTCGGGTATGTCGGAGTCGGAGTCTGGGCGGTTTCCCAGCTCGGAGACCAGCTGGTTCATGGATCCGAAGTAGAGGTAGGAGATGCTTGCCAATGCCCAGCCGATGAGTGCGGTGACGATGCGCGCTTGGAGGCGAACACGGTTGTTGACGTTGGGCCAGATTCCGTTGACTTCCCGCACCCAGGATTCGATGAAGGCGTCTGCCTCTACATCCGTAATGGTGTGCGGGAACAGGAATTGTGGGAATCCCGCGACAACGCAAGCGACATCGAAGGTAGAGTCCCGGAATCCGGCCCATTCGTAGTCGAGGAACTGCGTGCGTTCGGCATAGATGATGTTGTCGGGTGACAGGTCGAAGGGTGTGAAGGCTCGGTGTTGGCCGGACGCTAATCGACGCTGCGCGTCAGTGGCGAAGTCCCGAACAACATGTGGCACCTGCACGTCAGCGTTGCTCAGTAGCTCGATGCCATTGTCAATAGAGACCAGCAGGGAGGCGTCACGCATTTCGTGCAGTTCAGCGGTGTCTGGGTATCGGCTGAGCATGCGGGTAAGCAGAATGTCAAAATGCTGTTCTCGGTCGGCCGTGCCTGCATGCATGCGTCCGATGGACTGCCCAAGGTTACGCAGGAGTTGCAGGCGCTGTTCAGGCCCTGAGTAGTTGAGCAGGTCGGCAAACGTCTCGCCTTCCCCGGAGTCGGAGATAACAAGCAGTCTGCTGTCAATGTCATAGGCCAAAAGGACGGGCCCCGGGCGGACGTCTTTGGGCAAAGATGTGGTGAATTGATAGGACACTACTTCCCTGATCAGGGCGGCGTCGTCCATACTGTCGTTGGTGGCGGGAGTGTATTTCAACACCACGGAGCGTTGTTGAAGGAATGGTGAGGGGGCGACGCGGGCGCGGAGCACAATGGCGGTGCCGGATCCACCGAGTTTTTCGATGTCCGTGAGTGACTGGGTTCCGCCGAATCGTTTGGATAGCAGTTCCTCGGCGACAGCCACGATCTCATCGGTGCCACGCATCATCAACCCGTCTCCTTGTCAAAAATAAACGCGGTACATACCAGTTCAGGTGAACGCACCACTACCAGCCACTGTAGTGACAATACGACAGCAGCGTTATTTTGTATCAAAAATATGCATGAAAAGCTTGTGGTGTATGTCGCAGCAGCGATACACGCAGGACCGCGAGGGTGAGTGACTGCTCAGAGACCAAGCACAGTGAGTGGCGGCCCCGAAGTCCGTGCACTCCTGTGGGCCGCCATGCCTTTCACCACCTCATGGTGTCCGTGTTGTGTTTAGCTTTTCTCGGCCTTTGGCTTTGGCTTCGCGTCTATCCCCGCCTCTTTGCGCTGTGCCGCAGTGATCGGGGCGGGGGCATCCGTCAACGGATCAACACCACCGCCTGACTTGGGGAAGGCAATCACGTCACGGATGGACTCAAAGCCACCTAGCAGGGAGACAATGCGGTCCCAGCCGAAGGCGATGCCGCCGTGTGGCGGGGCGCCGAAGGCGAAGGCATCAAGGAGGAATCCGAACTTCTCTTGGGCTTCCTCATCCGTGATACCCATGACGGCGAATACGCGTTCCTGCACGTCACGGCGGTGAATACGAATGGAGCCACCGCCGATTTCGTTGCCGTTGCACACGATGTCATACGCATAGGCCAGAGCGTCACCGGGGTTGGTGTCAAAAGTATCCAGGCTTTCCGGTTTCGGGGAGGTGAAGGCGTGGTGCACCGCAGTCCAAGCGGAATGCCCCAGTGCCACATCACCGGATGCCTTTGCGTCGGCGGCAGGTTCAAACAGGGGTGCATCGACAATCCAGGTGAATGCCCACTCCCCTTCTTTGATCAGGCCAAGGCGCTGCGCGATCTCATCGCGGGCAGCACCCAACAATGCGCGGGATGATTTCGCGTCACCTGCGGCGAAGAAAATGCAGTCACCAGGTTTCGCACCCACGTGAGCGGCGATGCCAGCGCGTTCTTCCTCAGTAATGTTCTTAGCCACCGGGCCGGACAGTTCACCGTCTTCACCGACAAGGATGTAGGCCAGACCTTTTGCGCCGCGTTGCTTAGCCCAGTCTTGCCAGCCATCAAGCTGACGACGCGGCTGGGAGGCACCACCGTCCATGACCACGGCCCCCACGTAGTCGTTCTGAAACACGCGGAAGGACGTGTTGGCAAAAAAGTCTGTACATTCCACTATCTGGATGTCAAAACGCAGGTCGGGCTTGTCGGAACCATAGAGGCGCATGGCGTCGGCGTAGGTCATGCGTGGAATCGGGGTGGAAATCTCATATCCAATGAGCTTCCACAACGCCACCAAAATTTCCTCAGCCAGGGCGAGCACATCGTCCTGGTCCACAAAGCTCATTTCCACGTCCAGCTGGGTGAATTCCGGCTGGCGGTCGGCGCGGAAATCCTCATCACGGTAGCAGCGCGCAATCTGGTAGTAGCGTTCCATGCCTGCAACCATGAGCAACTGCTTAAACAGCTGCGGAGATTGCGGTAGCGCGTAGAACGTGCCAGGCTTCAGGCGCGCCGGAACCAGGAAGTCGCGGGCACCCTCCGGGGTGGAGCGGGTGAGAGTGGGGGTTTCAATTTCCACAAAGTCATGGGAATCCAGCACGGCTCGGGCAGCACGGTTGGCGGCAGACCGCAGGCGCAAAGCCTCACCCTGGGTGGAGCGACGAAGATCCAAGTAGCGGTACTTCAAACGCGTTTCCTCACCGACTTCACCGGAGCTAGACGCGGCATCGTCTACCTGGAATGGTAGGGCGGCAGATTCGTTGAGGATGTCCAATTCGGTGACGTTGAGCTCTACCTCGCCGGAGGCAAGGTTGGGGTTTTCGGAACCTTCGGGGCGTTGCTCCACCACGCCGGTGACACGAACACAGAATTCGCTGCGGAGATGGTGCGCACGCTCAGCGACATCGCTGTTGCGGAACACAACCTGGGCGATACCGGAACGGTCGCGCAGGTCGATAAAAATAACGCCGCCGTGGTCGCGTCGGCGAGAAACCCAGCCAGTTAAGGTGACTGTCTGACCTGCTGTTTCTTTACGCAGATCACCCGCGAGATGTGTGCGCAGCACGTGAATTGGTTCCTTCCCATCGGAATTGTAAAAAGTCTCTGCCGGGCGATTCTACCTGCCTTACTGCAGAGTGTAAGCATTTGCCCCCTTTGGTAAGTATGGCAAGATCAGCACTATGACGTTTCGTGGTGATCTACGCAAAACCTCCGACCGTGCCCAACGCACCGGGGGCGGTGGCGGCGGGACCATCGCCGTTGGCGGCGGCATAGGCACTCTTGTGTTGGTCGGGCTTTTCCTCCTGCTGGGCGGAAACCCCTCCGACATCGGCCAGATCATTGGTAATGAGCAGCAACAAAGCCAGCCTGCGCTCCCTCAAGGTTCGCAACATCCCTGCGAAACGGGTGACGACGCCAACAAATACGTTGATTGCCGCGTGGAGTTGACCGGACAGTCCTTGGACCGCGTGTGGTCATCCATTCTGCCCCAACAAGCGGGGATTGCCTACACAAAACCTGGGCTTACTATGTTCACCAACTCCACAAACACGGGGTGCGGGCGCGCTTCCTCCAGCACTGGCCCCTTCTACTGTCCCAGCGACAAAACCGCGTATTTTGACGTATCGTTTTTTGAGCAGCTCACCTCACTGGGTGGTGCGAACGCCCCATTGGCCCAGGAATATATTGTCGCGCACGAATTCGGCCACCACATTCAGCAATTGGAAAGCACGCTGGGCCTGAGCAACTACAACGACCCGGGCGAAGATTCCAACGCCGTGAAAATTGAGTTGCAGGCCGACTGTTATGCCGGCATCTGGGCGCACCACGCACAAAAAGGCCCTGATGCTGACCTGGAGCCGATTACCGACCAGCAGGTGCAGGACGCCGTGGATACTGCCCGCGCGGTTGGCGACGACAACATCCAACAGCGCTCCGGCGGCGGTGTCCGCCCCGATACCTGGACTCACGGCTCGTCTGATCAGCGCCAGCAAGCCTTCCTGGCGGGATACCGTGCGGGCACTATGAGCGCCTGCGACACGTTGGAACGCGGCGCTTACCAGGGGTAGCCCGCTGTCAACCGTTCTGAGCGAACCTTGCTCTTCGCTCCTCCACGCTTCGGTGTGTACACCAATCGCAATTGTCGTTGCCCGTGGTGTGCCAATGGCAGCACGACGCCCGGAAAAACTGTGCGTCCTCAAACCATCCGTAAGTGCTGAGCGGTCGCCCATCACCAATTGCGTGCTCTAACAGGTCTTCTCCCACTGCCCCATGAAGGCCACAATGCTCGTGACGACGCCGCGCATTCCGCACAACCCCACCAACCGTTGCGGCTACGTTGCCATGAAGGTTGGCACGCCCCACTCCGGTTCCGGCACGGAAGGCATCCACCAGCGGTTCCATAAGCGTGGATACGTGATGCATACACTTAGCGGCGCTGCCATGAACCGTGTCCCACGAGGCCACGTGCAGCTCGGTCGCACCGCCATGAGTTATCCGTAGCGCTGTCTCATCTGGCGCAAGTACTGGAACGTTACCCGTGAGCAGCCATGTGCCAACCACAATGCCAACAAGGCGGTGGGCACAGCGTTGAAAGCTTAAAGACCCGGCAAAGCGCAGCCGTGGAGTCCCGTAATGTGCATGGAAAACCTGAGCAACTTCTCGTGCTTTACCGGCATCAGCGAGGTCGGAAAGCAGTACCATCTCAGATTCGTCGGGCAGCTCACCCACATGGAGTTTGTATTGGAAAGACATGCTGCGCAGGTTGGCGACGAGCGTGGCCACATCTCCATTCCCATCACGTTCATTCATTATCAATGCCCAATCGTTGGCGCTCAGCCTTGATCACCGCTGCCGCGAGCTGCTGTTCGCTCACATCCACAGCATCGGCAACACCCGCAGATTCAGAAGGACGAGCGTAGTGCTCAAACAACTGCCGTTTTCCAGCGAGAAGTTCCAAGAGGCGTTCGTCCACCGTATCGTCGCCAATCAAGCGGTGAACGTTGACTGCGGTGGTTTGTCCCATGCGGTGCGCCCGGGCGATCGCTTGGTCTTCAATCGTGGGTTTCAGCTGCGGTTCGGCAATAATCACCACGCTGGCGCTTTGAATGTTCAGCCCCACCCCACCAGCAGTTATCTGGGCGAGTAGCGTACTGCCAGCCGGTGCCTTACCCAGGGCATCAACGTAGTCTTGCCGCTTGTTTGGAGGAGTCGCCCCCGTAATGACCCCTGCGACCAATTCGGGGTCGAGTGCACCGGCGATAGCATCGAGTACGGTGCGAAAGTAGGAGAAGATGATGGCGCGATGGTTGTTGTCGCGGGCGTCGTCAAGTATTTCCTTGATACGGGTGATCTTGGCTGGCTCACCCGGCGCGAGAAAGGCAGCACGGCGAATGTCCATGAAGGAGCCTTGTTCCACTGCTGCGGCGTACACACGCTGGTCGGCGGGAGTGAGGGTGATCCAGTCGTCATTGTTGATGCGCGCCGGGAGTTCGTCAAGGACGTCCTCTTGATTCCTGCGCAAATAGGCGGGGGCGACGCGGCGTCGGAAATGTTCGGCGCTCATGGATTCCATGCCGCGTGTGATCAGTTCTGGCTGGACGTACCCCACCAAGGTGGCGAACTCAGACACGCGATTTTCCATTGGGGTACCGGTGAGCAGCAACGCATACTCGCATTGTGCGATCACTGACGCTACTGCTTGGGCGCGTTTGGATCGCGGGTTTTTCACTGCATGTGCTTCGTCCACAATGACCACGTCAGAGTCGGAAAGGTCCAGCACTCGTGCACCATCGAACGTGCATAGCAGTACTCCACCTGAATCAGCTGATGCCCAGGAGTGACGGTAGAACTCTTTACTAGGGCCGTGTGCGACGAAAACTTCCATAGTGCAGAAGGCGTTCAGTTCGCGTTTCCAGTTGACCATTACCGACGCCGGGCACACCACGACAATGCGTCGCAAACCGTTGGCGTACAGGTGCGCGGCAAAGGCGATGGCTTGAATCGTTTTGCCCAAACCCATCTCATCGCCCAAGATGGTTTTTTGCTGCACCACGGCGAAGCGCGCGCCATAGGACTGATAGCCGCGGAGGAAAAGATTTTTGACGTGGGTTGTATCCAGCTCCAACGAACGGATGCGCTGGAGAGTCGCGGCGTCGTGACGCTCATCTATCCCCTCGGCCTCAATTCGCAGCAGTGACCCCAATAAGCTCTGGTAGTGGGCAGGACGCTGCAAATAGTCCTGCCACACATCGTCGCCAGGATCCACCGGATAGCGCGGCTGGAACAGGCTGGGGTTGGCGATCATCCATGCCATGTCGTCGTGTGCTTGCGCATAGGCGGTGGGGTCGGTGTACGCCACAAGCCATGGTTCGGTGGCAAAGGAAGGCGGAAGCTGCGCGCACAGCTCCACTAAGCGGTCGCGCCGATCACGTTCCACTTCGCCCAGAACGCCGGCGCATTGTTCGTAACGCGCTAATATTCGCACCAACGCCACGGCCGGGGGTGTCGGTGCGTCGCCGATCAGTGGTGTGGAGGTGCTCGTGGCTTCATTCAGCAAGGTCTGCGCTGCGGCTTTCATGCGTATTGCCGTTTGTTCCCCTACCCCATTTGCTGCGGTTAACGCGGCTGCGGAGGCGCGTAGGACGTCCGCAACGGTGGTCACGCCAATGCTGTGTAGGTTGCCAAATCGCAGGCGATCTTTTGTCACCGTTTTCAATGAATCTACGGGCAGCTGCGCCATGAGCTCGTGGGCACGCCCCTCGTTCAACGCACGAACATGAGTGTCGGCTGCACGGCGTAGGTTAGGTTCAGAGTTAGGGTCGTCGAGCAGCGCACGAACCTGCGATTGCACCTGGAAGATCGCATATCCGTCGTAGGATTCCACCTGTGCACCTGGCATGTTCAAGGCTCGACCAATGGCCCGTGGGCCAGGCCCAGACAGCGGGTCGGTGGGCTGTGCATCGGCTGTGGAGGCAATACCAAGAAGCATGCGAACATCCGCATACCGCACGGGGCCACTGACTCGCTGCGCAAGAGCATTGGCATCCGCTATCGCACGGTTCACATCTACCCCACCGAACAAACGCCGCAAAAAACCGGCGGTGGCATCGGCGGCGCTGGACCGCAGTTGTGGAACGGCAGCTGTGTCATCCATAAACCACCGCAACGTGTCATACGCGCCGGGCCGACTACTTAGTTCAGCGTGAGCATTAACGTGCTGCGGCCACCGCACCCGTGACACTGGAAAGAACCGCGTATCGACGCCCTGCACACCCACGCCCTCCACGACAGCGTGCGCATCTAGTGTGCTCAGGAGGGAGTGTACGTGTTCCCGCAGCGCAATAAGCTCATCGGCGTGTCCGAGGACATCGTGGAGAGTGCGTTTATCCACATCCAGTTCCTTGTGTAGTGCCTCATCAAAACGGAGAGGCAACTATTAGTTATGATGGTGAAAACCCGCCCCACCTGTTCAGGAGTTGATCAGTCTCGTGCGTTCAGATGCCCTCGCCCGCCGCATTCGTATCATTGAGGCCGCGTGTGAGATCTTCCGCACCAGCACTGACATTGTTCCACTAGAGACCATCGCAGACAAAGCTGGCGTGGGCATTGCTACCCTGTACCGCAATTTTCCTGATCGTACCGCTCTGATTCACGCCTGCGCTGCCTACATGTTCGACAAAGTGATTGAGCTACAGCAATCGGTGTTGGAACGATTCGATTCCGACCCCGAGGCCGAGTGGTTCCGTTATGTGAAAGCCCTGGTGGATTTGGGAATCGCACCGCTGGTGTCCGCGCTGGCACCGGATGATTTTCAGGACATTCCGGCAGAAATCACGCGCATCCGCGCGGTGGCATCTGGCCACGGCAGCCAGATCATGGCGAAGGCCCAAGAGCATGGACTTGTGGTGGAAGGCATTCGCCATGAGACCTTCATCATCGGCCTCATTACAGTTGCGCGTGCCCCGGCCCCTGGGGTCTCAGCAATTGATCCAGATATTGTGCACCGACTGGTTAGTCTGTACCTTTCGGGTTTGCATTATGGCCCGCTTGCCGATTGGAATGCCGCCCCATAAACGGTGGTTTGAGCAGCTAGCCCAACTCGTCCACAAGATACGGCACCACAGCGGCAAGATCCATATCAGTCTGTGTCTGCGCAGCAAGATCTTTCACTGCGATAGTGCCGTTTTCTAATTCACGGTCACCCAAGATGAGCGCAAAACGCGCGTGGGCACGGTCGGCACCTTTCATGGCACCTTTGAGCCCACGGTCACCATAGGAC
>ERZ773272.1056-NODE-1056-length-10637-cov-4.675487_pt1 | contig 10637 bp, 13 predicted proteins | sample MGYA00511891_ERZ773272 | MGnify/ENA primary metagenome ERZ773272 (study PRJEB29015, sample SAMEA2738150) | human oral metagenome | biome: human oral; feature: human-associated habitat; material: saliva | place: China | collected 2198 ...
AAAAGATATATAAAAATGCAATTTATAGGCCAGTTAGAAAGGTAAGTGTTGATGAAGAGGAAAGATATTATAGAATTTGAAGTAGGCAAGATGGAGTTCGGTGGTGTGTCCCGATCTATATATGAAGATAAGAGAATAAAGATGAAGGGCGGTATTACAGGTCAAAAGGTTAGGGCTGTTGTGAAAAAATCTAGGTCGGATAGTGGTGAAGTAAAGCTATTAGAGCTACTAGAGCCATCTGAAATAGAGACTGCCCCAGTCTGTAGACACTTTAGACAGTGTGGAGGATGTTCAATCCTATCCATTCCCTACGAAAAGCAATTAGAAATAAAAAAAGATCAAATACTAGACATATTCGACAAGGCTGGTATTAAGGACTATGAATTTTTGGGAATTCAGGGTAGTCCTAGCCAGTATGCCTATAGGAACAAGATGGAATTTACCTTTGGAGATGAGTTCAAGGATGGACCCCTATCACTTGGTATGCACAAGGTTGGTAGGTTTATTGATATAGTTACAGTTGATGATTGTAGGATAATAGATGAGGACTTTAGGAAGATAATGGTAGGTACAAGGGGCTACTTTGAAGAAAAAGGCCTGCCTTACTACAGGACCTTCAACCACCAGGGCTACCTAAGGCACCTAGTAGTTAGGAGGGGTGAAAACACAGGTGAAATAATGGTCAATATAGTGACATCATCCCAAGTAGACTACAAGATGGAGGACTATAAGGACTTTCTATTGGGTCTAGACCTTGAAAGTAAACTAGTGGGAGTCCTACATACAATCAATGATGGACTTGCAGATGCTGTTAAGTGTGATGAGTTAAGAGTCCTGTATGGTAGGGACTATTTCTATGAAGAGGTATTGGGATTGAGGTTTAAGGTATCACCTTTCTCCTTCTTCCAGACAAATACCAAGGGGGCAGAGGACTTGTATACAATAGCCAGGGAATTTGCTGGAAACAAGGGTGATGGCAAGGTAGTATTTGACCTATACAGTGGTACTGGTACTATAGGCCAGCTTATGGCCAAAACAGCCAAGAAGGTTTACGGTATAGAGTTGGTAGAAGAGGCTGTAGTTGCAGCCAACCAGAATGCAGGGCTTAATAACTTAGATAACTGTGAATTTATAGCTGGAGACGTGGCCAAGCTAGTGACATCTCTTCCTGAGAAACCAGACCTGATAATAGTGGACCCACCGAGGGCAGGTATCCTAGCTAACGGAGTCAAGGATATAGCTGAATTTGGGGCCGGAGAGATAGTCTATGTCAGCTGTAATCCTAAGTCCTTGGTTGAAAATGTGGTTGAGTTTGAGTCTAGAGGCTACAAGCTAGACAAGTTAAAGTTGATGGACATGTTCCCATCAGGCCCTCACTGTGAAAGTGTAGCACTTCTAATTAAGCAATAAGACTATTTATAGTACTTTTAATGGTTTAATTTCTATATGTTGTCCACCATTTGTCCACGGTTATTTTACCCGTGGACAAATATTATACAACCAATTTTACCATAGAAGGACTTACAATTTTACAGACTTTTTTACATAGACTCATTTATAAAAAGGGCAGAAATCTGCCCTCTTTAACTAATCATTTGTATGTTTGACTATATCTTCAATGTTTCTTCCTGAATAGAAAATACGAATAATGGAAACTATGGATAACTCTTCATCAACACGATAAAAAATCATGTAATTATCAACCGAAACTTTATATATTTTCATGGAAGCCCAAGGCTCCCAGTCAACATGAGAGTATCTTGCTGGTAATGTATCAAGAGAGCGAATCATCTTTCTGATACGGGATGATTGGTTGTCAGCTGCAATACGTGCCTGTAAAGTGAATCGAATATATTCATATATTTCGGTTAAATCCTCAAGTGCCTGTGGCGAGTAAATTACTTTGTAGGTTTTGCTCATATGCCATATTCCTTTGAAAAGTAGCTATCAACTTCATCTGCACTATAAGATTTTCCGTCATTTAAAGAGTCAATTCCTTTTTGAAGTTCTAAGTTTAGATCTTCTTTGGACATATTACCTAGAGCTAAAGGCTTTTTAGCCGGAAGGCGAAGTTCAAAAGGCATACCTTTTTGAAGAACAATTTGACTGTAAAGCATCTGTATTGCACTGGATGGAGAAATTCCAAGCTGACTTAAGATGCTTTCCGCATTTTCTTTTAAGTTTGTGTCAATTCTTGCATAAACAGCATTTGTATTTGCCATGAGTGTCACGCTCCTTTCTTGCTTATATTATACAAAAAATAAAATGCAAATGCAAGCATATGCAAGCAAAACTAAAAAGAATATTAAATTTAATAAAAATCATAAATTGTAATAATAAGTTGAACATTGATAACTAAAAATTATATACACCCCTTTTGGAATTCACTACTTATGGAAAATTAGAGGAATGGTGTGATTTTTTAAAAAATAATAAGACCGCATTTACAGAATTGACATTTGTTACCAGGATGCCTCAAGAATTATTTAATGCTGTTTATGAGCAGGAAATCTTAAAAAATTACATATTAAATGGGGCTTTGTCCTGATATTTCAAATCTTGAAAACTTAGAACATTTAAGCTTGATACCTTGCAGGGAAACTAAAAAATTATATGACGAATTGATTAAGTTGCCAAAGTTAAAGTATGGCCTATTAATCACTAGACCGGAATTATATACAAAAGGAGACAAAAGTCTAAAGTAAAGCAGTGTTCTGAGACCTATATTATTCCGCAAAACATAAAATATCATTCCGATATGGTTGATATTATTCCGATAAAACAGTACAATATAAATAGATTGGAGGGATAGTTTATGTACATTACGGCAAAACAAGCTGCTGAAAAGTGGGGTGTTTCTGATAGAAGGGTAAGAATTTTATGTTCAGAGGGGAAAATTCTTGGGGCATATAAAGAAGGAAGAAGCTGGAAAATACCATCTGATGCTGTAAAGCCAACAGATGGAAGATATAAAAATACAGAGTCTATCATTCCAATTATAGAAAAAAAATTAGAAGTTCTTAAAGAAATGAGACCTTTAACAGAAGGTGAATTGGAACGATTAAATGAGGAATTTCTAGTAGAGTACATATATAATTCAAATGCAATCGAAGGCAATACTTTAACCATGCGTGAGACTGACATGGTTCTAAGAGGACTTACAATTGACAAAAAATCATTAAAGGAGCATTTGGAGGTAATTGGACATAAGGAAGCTTTTGATTATGTAAGACAGCTTGTAAGTGAAAATATTGAAATCTCTGAGAGTGTAATTAAAGATATTCATTATTTAGTTTTGTCTGATAAGAAAGATGATAGGGGAAGATATAGAAAAATTCCTGTCAGAATTATGGGAGCAGCCCATGAACCAGTTCAAACATATATGATTATTCCTAAAATGGAAGAATTGTTGGAAGAATATAAAAATAGCAAGGAAGATATCGTGACCAAGTTAGCCCGTTTTCATATAGAATTTGAAGATATCCATCCTTTTATTGATGGAAACGGAAGGACTGGAAGATTATTGGTAAATTTAGAACTTATGAAGGCAGGATATCCACCAATTGATATTAAATTTACTGATAGGTTGAAATATTACGAAGCATTTGATGAATATCATGTAAAGCACAATATATCAGCAATGGCAGATATGTTTGCAAAATATTTGAATCAGAGACTAGATTTATATTTATCTATTTTAGATGAGTAAAGTAAGCAGAATAATATATATGTCTAATTAGAAAAATATAAAAAATTGGAATGTAATCGATTAGGGAGGAGAAAGTCATCCCTAATCGATTACGGTTTGATAGCAATTTTATTGCTCTTTCCTTTGTTGCATCATATGCTTTTTTTACAAGCAACACAGCAGCTATACCAGAAGGAGGTTCTGTTGGCTTGGTTGGTAGAATGCTTGCTAAATTTGAATCCTTAGGTGGGAAGCTACATCTAGGTATTAAGATTGGAAAAATAAATATTGTAGATAATCAAGTTGTTAGTATTATGGGTAATAATGGAGAGGTAATCAAATCAGACAACTATATTTGGTGTGCAGACCCACATTCTCTTTTCTATGACTTAATTGATAAAAAATATTTAGATAAAAATCTTAGGGACATGTATGATAATCCACAGGGCTATGTTTCTAATACATGTTATCAGGTTGCATTTGGAATAGCTACTGAAGAGGATTTGAAATTACCTAAAGGAAGCATTATTTTCTCTTGTGATGAATATGATGTTGCAGGGAAAACACACAATTTATGTGGAATGCAAGTTTTTGATTATGATGAGACACTATTCCCTATTGAAAAGAGAGTTATTCAGTGTAATATTTTACAAAATACTGAAAATTATGCCTATTGGTTAGGGCTAAAAAATAATAGTAGCTTATATAATCAAGAAAAACAGCATATTGCAGATGAATTGAGATTAAGAATTGAAAAAAGTATCCTCAGCTTGAAGGAAAACTCATCGTACTTGGAACATATTCTCCAGTTACATTTACAACTTGGTGTAATGCATATAAAGGGGGTTACATGAGTTTTAATCCACAGAAAGGTTATAAAAGTAAGTATGTTAAGAGCACTATTAAAGGTTTAGATAATTTATACCTTGCAAGTCAATGGATTCAAACTAGTGGAGGACTTCCTATTGCTGCAGTAAGTGGAAAGTTTGCCGTAGATAATATAAAATCTAGTAGATAAAGCCCAGTTTGTATAGGTAATACCATTTAACGATAATCTTATGCTATCGTTAAATGGTTTAGTTGATATGTTCCCACATACGAACGCAACTACTTGACATACTTAGTGTTCAATCGTTTCATTGTGAAAGTGTGGCCTTGTTGCCAAGGGTTAAACCGAGTGAGTAAAAGCATAATTGATAAGTTGAAAAGACTATAAGGAGATAAAAAATGCTAAAAATAGGAGACAAGTTTTTATTTGAGGAAAGTTTATTAAATAGACAGACCTGCCTTATGTTTTTTAAGGAAAATAATTCTGTATCATGGTCAGTGGATATTGGATTTAAAAATGGAAATTTTGGTGATGAAATATTAGCACCTGCAATTTGCATTAATCCAATAGATACAGATAAAAATTCAATAGAAGATTTAGTCGGAGAAAGATTCAGGGTAGCTACAGTAGAAGAATGTGATGATAGAGAGGACACCTTTTATATTTACGAGTTTGAACCAATGGTTTCATATGAGCTAGAAGTACTTGAAATAAAGGACAGTAGGGCTCATATTAGATGTAATGGCATATTGATAGTTGACGGATATTCTACTCCATATCTACAAGAGTCTTTTGAAATAGACGCCTGGATACCAGTTATCGAATCAGTTAATGATTGGGAAAAAGTTGAGAATATCTAGTTTTTCTGAATATTTACAGATATGAAGTTGAGGGAGTGGCAAATGTGGATAGGGTTGGTTAGCTCAAGGGTTTTTATACTTTTCCTAACACATGGGTCTTTTATCAATCCTAGTATTTAGAATATATTCAAGTATAGCTGCATCATTCTTAGAGTTACTTAATAGGAAGTTTCAATAAAAGTCATAGGCCTCTTTTAAGTTTGTATGGACGTGTCGATACAAGATAAAAAATAGCGTTGGTAGAGAATTTTTTATCTTACCAACGCTAAATATTATATAACCAGAATTGGTGATTTTCAGCCTTTTTCATTGGTATTTTATTTCTTTAACAAACTTTTTTCACATATTCTAAAAAAGAAAATACTATATAAAACACTGATACCTATAAAAAATATAAGCTCTATTGAAGTGAAATCTATTAAAATTCTGCTTCTAAGTGCAATCATTGTAAAAGAAAAAGGATACAGTTTGTTCAGACTTTCATTTAAAAATAAGAGTACAAACCCACCAATTGCCCCTATTGCTGAAATTCCTACAGACTGACTAAAACTGTTACTTTTAGCAGTAATAAAAAGTTGGATACAAATAAGAGGAATCGCTCCTATAATAGACACCAATACCCACTTTAAATGTACAAGCATTTCCCCCATAACAGAAATATTATCAACCTTCATACTACAAAAGAATATAAGCAGCAAGGAAAGTTGTAATGGAATAAGTAATATAATCATACTCAGTAATTTTCCAAAAAGCATATTTCTAATTGAAACATTATTTGCCCTTAACATTTCTATTGTTTTTCTATCAAATTCCGGCATGAGAGATATTGCCACCATAATACCGATCATTGGAGGAAATAAAATCTGACTATAATAGAAGGTAAGTTGCCCCCACATAATCTCTGACTGTGTTCCATCAATCAATATCTGACGATTTAAAAAATAATTTCCTAAACCAATGAATGAAGATAGGGCGATAAATAATATTCCAATCAGTATAATCTGTGCTTTTTTTGTCTTTCGCCATTCCGCTTTAAAATAATTAATCATACAGAACACCCTCCTTATTTGATATGACTCCTTTGCAAAAAATATAGCAAATTACACAGAATACAAAATACAAAATTATTCGCATAAAAATTTGTGGATCAAGTTCATAGCAATAAGTTGTTCCATCGATAAGATGAAACTTATATGGTGCAAGATATGCACTACCAATCCATGGAATCAAAAAACTTAACAAATAACTACTCTTTGATGACAATACAACTCCAAAAAATCCACCCAAAAAACCAAATGCCATAAGTAGTCCTTGCTTTTTTAATATCATCGATAAAGTAATTGTAAAGCAAGCCAAAATAAATACATTCAGCATCTCTCCACTTAAATGAATTAAAATAGTGGAAAGAGGAAGCTGTATATTTTGTAAAATAGAGAATACAACGGTACCAATCGTTTTTATACTTAAAAGTACAAAGAATATTCCCATAGTGAATGCGAGTTTCTGATAAAAAATCCTTTTTATTGATGTGCCATTAGAACCTTGCAACTTAAACGTCATTCCTTCCTTTTCATTTCCTATGATACGAGCTACAAAAATGCTCATTGCTATTGGAAGAATTATGCAGTCCACCGTTTGGTTATTAAAAAATACTCCTGCATTTTGTAGCTGTGGATGTGCAAACTCAGATTTAATAACAACTATCTCCCATGCAAATGCGACAAACATCATAATTGTACTAATGAGAAAAGAATGAGTACGCCTACTCTTTAAAAGTTCTATCTTTATTGCCTGAAACATACTAATCCTCCTTTGTCATACTCAAAAAGATATCTTCCAAAGACTCTTTTTTTCGCTCTACTCTATAAATAGGGTAACCAGCTATAACCAATTGCCTTATAATTTTTGAAGTTTCTTCATTATCCATATTCTTAAATTTCAATATTTTATCTGATATATCGGTAACACCAGTACCCTCAAGAACTTCTTTCAACTTAGTATCAGAGAAGAAATCGCCTTCAATTTCCAACCATGCGTTTGATTTGATTTTTTCAATTTTACCCTCATATACAAGACGACCACGATTAATAATTCCAACTCTATCTGCAATATGCTCTATCTCTGACAAAATATGACTGGAAATAAAGACTGTCAACCCTTTCTCTTTGGCAAGTCGAATAATTAATTCTCTTATTTCGTGAATCCCTGCAGGATCCAATCCATTTGTTGGCTCGTCAAGTAATAAAATCTTGGGATCCTTTACCAATGCAAAGGCTAATGCCAGTCTTTGTTTCATACCAAGTGAGTAGGCTTTGACCAATTTCCTACGATTCTTTTTCTCTGCCAAGCCCACAAGTTCTAAGGTAGGCCATATATTCTTTTTATCGAATCCAATCATCTTTTGAAAGACCAATAAATTTTCATACCCGGAAAGGTTTGGATAATAACTTGGTTCTTCAATCATAGAACCAATATGATTTAAATATTCCGTATTTTTTTCTACTGGATTTCCAAATATATCAATTTCTCCAGAAGTTGGCTCTAGTAAAGATAAAATCATTTTCATTGTTGTTGATTTTCCAGCTCCATTTGGACCTAAGAAGCCGTATATCTCACCTTTTCTAACGGTAAGGCTTTTTAAATCTACTGTAGTAATATTGTTGTAAACTTTTTTGAGATTTTTTATTTCTATTACATTATTCATGTTTCATCATCCTTTCCAAATTATTGAAGTAATTCTTTAATGTTTTTCTTCCTTTCTAAACAAATTTTATAACCTCAAGCTAAAGTCAAAGGAAAGACAAGCTTAATTTTACCTAAAGAAGTGAGAAGATTGATTGCTAGATAAATATGCATATGCTATAATGATAAAAAAAATATGGAGGTATCTTATGAACTTTGAAACACAACTTATTAATAAAAAGATACTAATTGTTGATGATGACCAATCTCTAAACAGCTCCATTCGTGATATTTTGATCAACGCAGGATTTTCAAATATAGTAAGTGCCTATACCGTCAAAGAAGGTGCTGACATATTTTTGGCAGATAATATTGACTTGATTTTACTGGATGTGATGTTGCCTGACGGTGAGGGCTATATACTTGCGGAATATGTGAGAAAAATATCAGATATTCCTATTCTATTTTTAACTGCAAAAAATAATCCTGAAGATGAAATCAAGGGATTACAATCAGGTGGAGACGACTATGTAACCAAGCCATTTCTTCCCAAAATTCTTATTTATAGAATTGTCACATTGTTAAGAAGAGCTTATAAATTCGATACTGATATCATTGAGCTTAAGGACTGTAAAATTAATTTTGGGAACGCAACAGTTGAAAAAAATGGTGCCATAAATACCCTGACACCAACAGAAATACAAATTATCAAAAAATTATATGCAAATAAAAACTATATAGTCTCTTCGGAATCAATTTGTGATGCGGTATGGGGACTTGAAAGCTTTGGTTATGAAAAAGCTTTGATGGTTCATATACGGAATATAAGGGAAAAAATAGAACAAAATCCTTCCAAGCCTGTATACATAGTTACAGTAAAGGGACTTGGATATAAAATGATGGTATAAGGAATGTAAAGTAATGATAAAATTTAAATCTATTTATCGTCTGATTAGACGATTTATTGTGTTTTTTATTCTTTTGCTGCTTATAAATATTCTTGTGATTTTTATAGCGGGTTTTAGTAAAGCTAATTCGGCTAGTATAACAAGTACTTTAAATTTAATAGCAGAACAAACAGATATATCTCAAGCTAAGGTTGAGCTTGAAGATAATGCACAAAAAACTATAGAGCAGAATGATTTATGGATGATGGTTTTAGATGAGAACGGAAATCAAATTTTTGATTTTAATCTTCCAAGGGGATTTGCAACACATTACTCACTTACTGATGTTGCAAGATTCAGTCGTTTTTATCTTAATGATTATCCGGTTTTTACACAAATAAAAGAAAACTTTTTAATTGTAGTAGGTTTCCCAAAGGACAAAGTATTTAAGTTTCCTGCAAACTATTATGAAAGATCAGACTTAGAATTCGCACGATCTACGATATTAGCTTTAGCTATATTAAATTGCCTTTTTTTCGTAGGAGCATATGCTTATAGTACCAGGTTGGTCATAAAGAAATTTACTCCGATAACTGAAGCAATCAATAGTCTTCCAAAAGGATTAAGTAATGATCTTTCTCTTCATGATGATTTCCAGAAGATTGCAGATGCTATAAATAAAGCCGATAAACAATTAAAAGAAAATGAGGACTTTAAGGAAAAATGGATTTCTGGAATTGCACATGATATTAAAACTCCATTGTCTGTTATTATTTCCAACACTTCACTTGCAAAGGAAAAGGAAACAGACTCGGACATACTACGTCATATGGATCCTGTTTTAGTAGAAAGTTATTACATTCAGAATCTATTAAACGACTTGAATATTTTTACAAGGCTAAAAAACTATACTTTTGAACTTCATAAAGAAGAAATTAAAATCGTCCCTTTTTTTAAAGAAATAGTTATACAGATAATTAATCAAGGAATATGGGATAAATTTGAGTTTGAGTTTGATTATGATAGCACTTTAAATGAACAAACTATGTTTGTTGAAAAAAATCTGATTTCTCGTGTCATTCATAATCTTATATATAACTCTGTATTACATAATCCGGAAGGCTGCAAGATAAGTATCAATTTGCACAGACAAGCTGACGCATTTCAAATTATTATTTCTGATAATGGTGTCGGAATTTCAAAAGAAAAAATGACAGAGATTTATTCTAATGAACAGATGGAATTCGATCTTGCGGGTGTTCGTAGGTATGGCATGGGTCTTAGAATTTCTTTGCATATCATTCAGGTTCATGGAGGGCAAATGCATATCGAAAGTGAATTAAACCAATATTTTCGTACAATTATTGAACTGCCACTTGTTGATTTTATAAGCTAATATATGGTAAATTATATCATTACAGGTGTTTTTTTTGATATGGAAATAATCAAAAAATATAGTAATGATGAGTGAAAAATATAGAATGCACTAAAAAATGGATTAAAAATATTTCCAAAATTGCAATATCAATTTGTACACTTTCATAGTCTATTTAAACACGAAAGATACTTTGGATAGGATTGATCTTATTCCAATGTAGACATTAAAATTAAAAAAATATTAATTTTTCAATCTTAAGGTAACTTATGAAAATCAGCATCTATTGTATTTAAAATTTCTTTAGTTATATCCT
>ERZ773272.1061-NODE-1061-length-10617-cov-7.077637_pt1 | contig 10617 bp, 7 predicted proteins | sample MGYA00511891_ERZ773272 | MGnify/ENA primary metagenome ERZ773272 (study PRJEB29015, sample SAMEA2738150) | human oral metagenome | biome: human oral; feature: human-associated habitat; material: saliva | place: China | collected 2198 ...
CGAGCTTGCCGGGAACAACGCCGGTCAGCTCGTAGGCGGGGAACTGGTCGCCAATAGTTAGCACAGCCATAGTGTTCTTCTTTCCTGATCTAGGTGGGTACCTCAAGGCTGGTTCGTGTGTGACTTCAGTGGCCTTGAGGCATTCTTCTGTTCTCCTCACAAGAGGAATCCTATCCATTTTAATATGAGTAATTCATAATAATCAACCGTCCGTCGGTATGTTACAAGTGTTTTGAGTCACACAATATGGTGATTGGAGATTTGCAGACACAGCACGCCTCACAAAACAGCGCAGAAACTGGTAATGTCATGTCATGAGAATTCCGGAACTCATCACCGAAAAATTTACCCTCAGGTCACTGCGCGAATCCGACCTTGACGAGCTGGTTCATATCTGCACCGACCCCGAAACCGTGCGATGGACCACCATCCCCCTGAACTACACGCGCGACGATGCGCGAACCTTCCTCGACTTTACCCAGCGCGCCGCAGCTGCCGGGCGTGAACTCACCTGGGCCATTGACTACAGCGGGGTGCTCGCGGGGGCTATCTCCCTGCGCCTGCCCGGAGGCTCCGCAAATGCGCCCGGAACACACGCAGACTTAGGGTTTTATACGGCTCCCCAGATGCGCGGGCGCGGCATCATGACAGATGCGGTACGCACAGTCCTCGGCTTTGGCTTTGACCCGCTCGGGTTTGCCCTAGACACCATCGGATGGACGGCGTTGGCGGGGAATACGGCATCCGAACGGGTGGCGGTGAAGGCCGGATTCACGAATATTATCAATGGGATTAGCACCAGCGCGGCCCGTCCCGACAAGTACGGCAACCGGGTGGCTGTCGCCGTGCGGCAGGCGATGATGACACGCGCCCAATTCGCCGAGATCTGGCGTGATTAAGGCGTTTGCGTGTGCGTTCTGGCTTCTCGCTTTTCCGCCGCTATCACTGCGTAAAAAGGCTCTTGATGTAAATAAAGCGTTGGAAATCCCGCTTTATTCGCATTAAGAGCCTTCTGATTACTGCATATTTTCGGCAGGGCGGCGTAGGAGCACCGCCCACAGCACAACCAACACCACAAGCGCCAATGCCGGAATTGAGGTCACAAACATAACCGGCTGCTCATCCGCCGCCCGCAGAAGCAGGGTATGCGCATCCACCCCCGGATACCTGCCGGTAAACGGGTAAAAATCGACACGCCGCCAGAAGCGCACCACGAGCTTTCCCCAGTCCAGAAGCGTATTAATCAACATGAGGGAACTCAGGGCATAGCACAGATAACACAGGATGTGCCCCGCACGAGAACGCCACCGTGCCGCCAACGGCAAGAAATCGACCGCCGCGCACACCATAAAAATCGGCAGAATCACGGCGTGATGGAACCAGCTGATCGGCGAGATAAACACCGGCACAAGAACCGCCAACGAGATCTGCGATAGATAGAGGTTATGCTGCTCCATCTTCTGCAGGGCGTACCCCACCACCGCAATGAGCGCGATTGCCGTGATCCCGTACAGAGCCTTCAGCACGGTACCATCCTGAAAGGTCATGCGCCCTAAAATACCCTGAATCGCCACGCTATTGCTCGATATTGGGTTGCCCACGCGTGACGGATCCCAGATGACGCTGCCCCAATAGGTGAGAGACTGCTGCGGGAGCACAGCAAATCCCGCTGCAATGGTTCCCGCAAACGAAACTCCCAGTGCAATAATGGATTTCCACTCTTTACGCACTAGAAAAAGAATTCCTATGGCGAGCGGAGTAAGTTTAATGCCCGCAGCAATACCAATAAAAACGCCGCGCGGAATCCTGGTACCTGGCCGTAAAAGATCGTAGAGAATAAGCGCCAGCAGATACGGATTTATTTGACCGTACAAGAAATTATTGCGCCACGGTGCCGAAAGCAATATAAGCGCAGCACACAAAACAATAAAGGAAAAAGGCGAAAGATATTTCTCAAAAAGCAGCCGAGAATTGCGCTTTACCAGATAATCACGCAGAACCTTGGCGCAATAGAAGGCAATGGGCACGAAAAATGCCAGATGAAGACCGATTGCTACCCGCAGGGGCAAAAACGATGCGGGAATAAAGAGGAGCGATGCAAACGGCGGGTACGTAAACGCAAGCCACAGGCCGCTGTCGCCGAAAATATATCTAAAGTTTTCTGCCTGCACAGTTTCACGAAGAATGTCGAGATCATAGAGGCTGCTGGGGTAATCAAGAAACCAGTTAACGCTTTTACCCCCGGCATAATAGACCAGATAATCATATGCCAAAAATTCGCGCAGGTTATAAACAATAACTCCGGTTAAGAAAAGGATGCAGGCACCGGTTATGCCCCAGCGATAGCGTGTCATCAAAGACCTTCATGAAATACGTGAATGATATGAGTGCGTAAACTATTATTCCACGTTACCGGGCATTTGGGGCATACTGCGGGGTGCATCGGGAGCATAAAAAGACTCTTTATGTGAATAAAGAGGCGTTTCAGACGCTTTATTCACATAAAGAGCCTTTTTAGCAGGGCGGCAGGGGAGTGCGCTACCGGGTCCCGAACCCCTTGAACGTGCCCTGCGGTTCGGTGAAAGACGCATCCACAAAGTCCACATGCCCGGCGGTATCACCCGAATTAAGGGTCTCCAGCAGGCGCTCGCAGGATGCGCGGCTTCCCTGCGCGATCACCTTCACCCGACCGTCATCCAGGTTCTCGGCGTATCCGCTCAATCCCAGCGGCTTGGCGGCCCCGGCACACCACCATCGGAACCCCACACCCTGAACCCTGCCTTGAACGTAGGCGGTAAGCTGCGCCTCGGCGGGCTCTTCCGGGGTTTTGTCGGCGAAGAGATCGAAGAATCCCACGGGAACCTCCTGCGGTTGCTCTAAAAATACCTGGTACTTTAGGATACCGAGCGATGCGGCACCAACGGAATAGCCGCCCCGGAACTCGTCGCGAGATAATACCCGCACGCTGCGGGTAAACCTTACATGACAAGAGCGCGACCGCGCGCAGGCACAGCGGCACATACCAAACGCTCCGTTACCCCGGCGCGCGAGCCAACCTTGCGCGAAAGAAAAACACGCCCCGAACCCGTGAAGAGGCTCGGGGCGCATCCGCACTCAGCCGGGGCAGGCGCATCCGGCAAACCCTAGCGCAGCTGTGAGCTTGACGGTGCCTGAGCGAGAGCCTGCCGAATCTCGGTATCGCCGCCGGTAAAGGGAATGCCCTTGCCGATCGTGCTGGAATCATCGACCACCTCAGTGAGCACCCGCGCCACGGTGGCACGCGGGGTATGAGAGCTCAAATCGGAGTGGTACACCGGATCGACCCCCACGCTAATACCGCCTTCATCCTCGGTCGTGAGCATGCCGGGGCCTAGAATCGTGTACTCCAATCGGGTGCCGCGAAGATGCTGGTCGGCCTCAGCCTTAGCCTCCGCATATGCGAAGAACGGGTTATCTGCGGGTACTCCGTGCTCGGTTCCGGCCCCCAAATACGAGACCATAATGTACCGTCGAAGACCTGCCTGCTGTGCCGCCTCCATAGAGCGAATCGCGGCGTCACGGTCAATCGCATAGGTGCGTTCGGGACCACCTACACCGCCCGCACCCGCGGACCACACCAGCACTTCTGTATGTAAATCCTTGAAGAGCTTCGCCATCTCCTCGGTGCTCAGGGTGGTAATATCGGCAACCACAGGGTTAGCGCCGGTCGCCATAATATCTGCCGACTGATCTTCACTACGAATAATAGCGTTCACCGTATGTCCGCGTTCACGAAGCATCGGTTCTGCCAGAAGAGCAACCTTGCCGTGCCCGCCAATGATCGTAACGTTAGCCATCGTATCCTCCTGTGTGTTGAAAAATACTTGTATATCCAGGCTAGGCTTGCTGTGCCGCAATGTCTATGGTTTTTCTGTGCTTCCTGAGAACAACAGATACCCGAGTTCCCTGTGCTGATGCGCTCAGACAGCGCCGCATGATGAGAATTCTCGTGCGGGGCTCAAGACGGCGTTATGATGAAGTGCTAGGTTTTTATTGCCCGGCGGTACCGCCGAGAAGACAAGGCAGGGGATTTATGGCAGAGCCAGCCGCATCAAAGACGCACCGCAGCGCACCATCAATGGAGCAAACCGCCGAGAAGCCGTGGGTTGCCATGTGGTCACTCGTGATCGGGTTCTTTATGATCCTGCTCGATACCACTATCGTCACCGTGGCGCTGCCCCATATGCAGCATGAGCTCAACGCCTCGCTCTCCGCCGTGATCTGGGTGACCAGCGCCTACCTGCTCGCCTATGCGGTGCCGCTGCTGATTACCGGTCGCCTAGGCGATAGGTTCGGGCAGAAGCAGATGTACCTGCTCGGTATGGTGGTCTTTACCCTCTCTTCGCTGTGGTGCGGGCTCTCGACCAATGTGGAGATGCTGATCGTTGCGCGCGTGGTGCAGGGGATAGGCGCCTCGATTATGACCCCGCAAACCATGTCCATTATTACGCTCATGTTCCCGCCGCATAAACGCGGGGTGGCAATGAGCGTGTGGGGCGCGGCGGCCGGTATCGCATCGCTCGTGGGCCCTATCGCTGGCGGTCTGCTCGTGGACGGTCCCGGCTGGACGTGGATCTTCTTCATCAATATCCCTATCGGTGTGGTCGGCACCTATCTGGCGGTACGGAATATCCCGCATTTCCCCTCCAAACAGCACAACTTCGACTGGCTGGGCGTGGTTCTCTCCGCTATCGGCCTGTTCCTAATGGTCTTCGGTATTCAGGAGGGATCCACCTACGACTGGGGCACTATCACCGAGTCGCTGTGGGGAACCGGAATCCCGGTAAGCGTATGGGGCATGATTATCGCGGGCATCATCGTGTTCACCCTCTTTATCGTGTGGCAGGCTGTTAACCGCAAAGAACCGTTGGTACCGCTGGGACTGTTTAAAGACCGCAACTTCTCGGTATCGAATATTGCTATCGCGGCAATGGGTGCGCACACCCTGACAATGGCATTCCCAACTACTATTTACTTCCAGCAGGTGCGCGGTATGAGCCCCACTCAGGCGGCACTCATGACCGCCCCGCTCGCCCTGTTCTCGGGTGCGCTCTCTCCGGTCATTGGTAAGCGTTTAGGCACGTCAAACCCCAAATGGTATGCGGTCTCGGGGTTTGCCCTGCTGGTAGTCGGATTTGTTGTTCTGCGGGCTCTGATGACGGCGGATCAACCCCTCGCGCTTCTGCTCATACCCTTTGCGATCTTGGGTATCGGCAACTCTATGATTTGGGGTCCGCTAGCGGTGACCGCAACCCGCAACCTGCCGCCTCGTTTAGCCGGTGCCGGGTCGGGCGTGTATAACGAAACTCGTCAGGTTGCCGGTGTGCTCGGTTCGGCGGGTATCGCCACTCTCATGGGCGGTCTGATCGCCGACCAGATTGCGCAGACCATGCAGCGGATGCGTCCCTCGGGCGCCGGCGGAAGCGCCATGAGCGCCCCCGCCGTCAGCGGTGAAGGGATGTCCGGCGGTCAGGTTCCCGATTTCCTGCGTGAACCTATTGCCACCGCGATGAACGATTCACTGATTCTGGCGCTGGCTCTGGCCGCCGTGGGCATGGTCGCGTGCCTCTTCTTCGCCAAGCCGGTGGATAAAGGCGCGTGGGCATCCGGGCAGAATACGACTGATTCGCATGCGGAAGCTGACTCGACACGGAACGACTCAAACTCTTCCGGTGCCGATCTTGATGCAGAGGTGACTGCCTCCACCGAGGCGCGCCCCGCAGACGAGACACAGCCGATTTCTTCGGAAAAGGACGCGAAAAATCCTTCTAAGCCATAATTCCATTTGAGGAATATACCATTTGACTAGTGTATATAGCCAGTGCGGCATATAACCAGCAGGTTATATGCCGCATTGTAGTTTCATCAGGGTATTGAGGGCGGGAGCTATTGCCTCCACAAAACACTCGCGCTCGCAGAGAACCTTTCTATCAGATTCGGCGCGATGCCGCTGCCGAGCGTAACCCCTATGCCGCTTGATCCTCTGCGAACGCATCCGGGCTCACTCGCCCGGTTTCTACGAGCACCTGTGCGATAGCGCCGAGCGCCTCCTCATTCTGAAGCGAAGAAATATCGCCCAGCTTATGCCCCTGGTAGAGCTCGCCCAGCAGACGGCGGGTAATCTTCCCTGAACGAGTCTTAGGAATATCGGCGACCGCGACCACATCCTTGGGTTTAGCGATAGGGCCAATATGCTCGCGCACATGCTGGGTGAGTGCAGTCTTCAGCTCGTCTTCGGTAAGTGCCCGACCTTCGTCGGTGAGCGTCACATAGGCGACTGCCTGGTGGCCGGTTAGCTCGTCCTCCACGGGGCACACGCCAGCCTCCACCACGGCCGGGTGCGTCACGAGCGCAGACTCAATTTCGATGGTCGAAAGGCGGTGCCCAGAAATGTTGATCACATCGTCGATGCGCCCCAGGATGTACACGTTGCCTTCATCATCGACTTTCGCGCCGTCACCGGCGAGGAACCAGCCGCGCGTACCGTAGTGCTTCCAATAGGAATTCAGGTAGCGTTGCGGGTCGCCCCAGACGGTGCGTGCCATGGAGGGGCCGATCTTATCAACCACAATGAAGCCCTGTTTGCCAGGCTCAACGAAGTCACCGTGCTCGTCCACCACGCGCACCGAGACTCCGGGGACTTCGCGGGTGGCGCATCCGGGAAGGGGAGTGCAGTGCGGGGTGCCTTCGGGGAAGGTCCCTTCGGGCGCGAAGGCGGGGTCGTGTGGCCGTGGGGAGCAGATGGTCGAGCCGGTCTCGGACTGCCACCACGTATCGATAAACGATGCGGTACCCCCACCCACGTGCTTGCGCAGCCACTTCCACGCCTGAGGGTTAATGGACTCGCCCACAGACCCGAGCAGACGCACGGATGAGAAGTTGTATTTTCCAGGTTCGGGGCCGTCAGGAAAAGCCCCCATGAGGGAACGAATCAGGGTTGGAGCGGTGTAATAGTTGGTGACGCCATAGCGTTCGATAACCTCGAAATGGCGGCCATAATGCGGAGTATTGGGGGTACCCTCGAAAATAACCTCGGTAACCCCATTCACGAGTGGACCATAGATTTCATAGGTGTGTGCGGTCACCCACGCGAGATCGGCGGTACACCAGTGCACAGTCGATTCGACCTTCGCCGGATCGTTCACGGCAGACAGCTCATCGGGGCGCAGCACCCCGTCGTCATCCATATAGTCCGGCAGCAGATCGTACAGCAGCGCGTGGGTGTATGCGGTCTGCACCAAATACCCCGCCATCGTGTGCACCAGGCCCTTGGGTTTGCCCGTGGTGCCGGAGGTATAGATGATAAACAGCGGGTCTTCGGCATCGTGCAGCTCGTACTCATGGGTATCGGGCTGATCGTCCACCAGGTCGTGGTACCAAATATCGCGCCCGGTCGTCCAGGGAACCTGCGCGTGCGCCACGGGGTCTGCGGCGCTTGTGCGGTCCACCACGATTACGTGCTCGATTTTGTTCTCACCTGAGCATGCTTCATCGGCATTCACCTTCACGGGCACGACCTTGCCGCGGCGGTTCTGCCCGTCGGTGGTGATCAGAACCTTCGCGCCGGTGTCTTCCACCCGGAACTTCAGCGCCTCCGCCGAGAACCCGCCGAACACGAGCGAATGAATTGCGCCGATCCGCGCGCACGCAAGCGTGAAAATAATGGTTTCGGGAATAACCGGCAGGTAGATTACTACACGGTCGCCTTTACGCACGCCGAGTTTGAGCAGACCGTTGGCGGCGCGGGCGATGCGTCGCTGCAGTTCGGCATAGGTGATAGCTTCACGGTCGCCGGGTTCACCCTCGAAATAGAGGGCTACTTTGTCGCCGCGGCCCGCCTCCACGTGGCGGTCCACGCAGTTGTAGGCGACGTTGAGTTTGCCGCCCTCGAACCACTTAATCTCGGGTACGGAGTATTCTTCGATGCCCTCAGCGTCGGTTCCGATAACCTGCGGTTTCTGGAAGGTGTGTGCGTTGTCCCAAGTCTTGCCCCAGCTTAGGCGTTCGGCTTGTTTCTCCCAGAACGCTACCCGCGCCTCGTCAGATTCGTGCGCGGGGTTGGGGGTGGGTGCTAGAGGATTCGTGAATGAAAAAGGGGAGGGAAGTCCCACAGTATCTCCCATCGGTTGCTGGCGTTAGCACCTTCGGCGTTATGAAGGCGCATGATGCGCCACCGCAGGCGAGGTTGCTGCGACGTCGTCGAGCCAGGTCTCTCGGTCGCTCTAGATGGATTACCAATCTAGTAAACCCTGTAGCTGGCGCAGGTGCAAAGACACCCCGTCATATTGCGCGTGTATGCGCCACGTTCGTAACATTCCGCAATATTGTGCCCTCCGTCCACACCACACCCTATACCGCGAGCAGGTAGGATTTTGTCGACAAGGTAGGATTTTCCTACCTGCTCGGGTCAAAAACCACCTGCTCGCGAACAGTGCAAGAAAAACACTCCCACCGGGATGCGCCTCGTCAAGAGGATTTATCCGGTGGGAGTGCCGTTTACTCACCCAAAATTACCGATTAGTTCTGTTTTTGTGCGTTGGTTGAGCCTTTCGAGGCTCCGTTAGGGTTTTTCTGCCCGGATAACCAGTCGTTAGGATCGATCTGAATGTCGTTACGGACGGTGAAGTCACTCTCTTGATCCTTGTTTTTCTGGTCACCCGTTGATCCCGTCGAGTTGGACTTTGACTTGTCGCTGGGGGTGCTGGGAGTGCTCGGATCTGGATTCTCAGGTTCGCCAACATGATCGATGGATGCCACAGCCTGCTGACCGGTCAGGTCAATATCGCTCTTGGGGGCACCGTTCTCAGGCTCATAGCGCAGAGTACCGTTGAGGATCGTCAGGGTGGTGGTCAGTCCGTAGTGTTCGAGATGGATATCTTCAAAATGTGTACCGAACTGGCTGGCCAAGATCTGGTTGTAAACCTGAGTTCCGCCGCCATTGTGGCTGGAAGCTACAACATCCTGCTCAAGCTTGATATCAACGTAACCTATCAGCTCGTTACCGTTAGAGGTCATTTCGCTGAAGGTACCGTACATAGCACCACCGTTGAAGGCGACGAGCTTAGGGTTATCGCCGTTTTCTGACGTGGGGTTAACGGTGAGAGAAGCCGCAAAATCTTCAGTGTTTTTGTCCCAGGGCGAAGGTTCAATGCCGTCGGCCTCAAACGAGGTGGGGAAAACGAAACGGTACTCCAAACGTAGGCGCGCACCGGCGAGCAGGGTAGTGGTGCCCGAGTAGTACGTCTGCTTACCGTCTTTAGTGGTTGCCTTGGGTGCTGAGAACCAGAAACCAGCACCACCCCATTTTGCCTTGCCGATGCTGCCGCCGGGGGTAAACTTACCGCCGCCAGCCGAGTAGAGACCACTGGAACCTGCCGGAACATTGGCCTGCTCGTTCGCAACTGGGCCGCTAAATGAATCTAGCCCCAGGAAGTTGTCATAGGCTTGTTCCTGGTGGGTGACGAACGCCTGAGTAAAAATACCGTAGTCAGGGCGTGTGTCATCATACGAAGCCGCATAAGCCGGAACTACAGCGGAAGAAACAATAATTGGGGTTGTCCATGCGGCGCCCGCCAGAACACGACGGCGCGTTAGACCTCCCCGCGTAGATGCGTGGGTCACAATGACTCCTATGAGTGGTTGGGTGAATAAGTGGCGCTCGGATTACACGCCATTAATGATTTTACGGGATATACCCCAAAAATCCTAAATAATGTAAGACACACATGAAATCTTTACGATAAAACGCTTACTCGCCCCGATCTGAGCATCCTCAAATTATGCGGAAGATATGACGTGAGATAAGCCCTGAACCTTCACCAGAGATTGAGATTAATCTCATAACGGCTGATGATGCACGAGAGCAAGGTCTTATTCGCTAGCCTTGTATGCTGCCAGCGTGCGGGAACGGGTTATGTTGCCGGAAACCTTTACTTATTTCTGTGATATGGTCCGCTCCCAAAACTTGTTTTATGTCACAGATTTATAAAATTTTACGGTGCTAGGATGCAGGTGAAATCTTATCTATCGGTTATTCATATACAACCGTTCATATACCACTCTCTTGCTCAAACGGCACCACAATGCCACTAATGCGCATCGTCGCATGTGGGAATCTGCCACACCATAGGTTCCCTACCATGAATACCGCTCACTCATAGAAAGATTTCCTCTCGCTCAACACAACGACACAAGGAATATCTCTCATGAAACTACGTACTATAGCGCGCCTGATGCTGGCATTCGTCAGCCTGGTGTTTCTCGTCCCTCTGAATTCCCTGCCCGCCTCGGCAGACACGTTGCCAGTCGCCCCTGGTAACCCGGGTGTCGCCCCGAAGGTGACTTCACCTGATACTGACGGTGACGGGCTTTCCGACAGCGTGGAAATCAACGGATACGATGCTGATGGTGATGGTAGACCTGAAGTCGATTACAAGAAAATGGGTGCAAATCCCTACCACAAAGATGTATTCGTTGAGATGGACTACATGCCCGGTGAGCTTGCCAGTGAGGAAGAGCTGGATCGCATTGTGCAGTCTTTCGCGGATTTGAATGTTACTAACCCTGACGGCAGGGCAG
>ERZ773272.1065-NODE-1065-length-10590-cov-65.200095_pt1 | contig 10590 bp, 6 predicted proteins | sample MGYA00511891_ERZ773272 | MGnify/ENA primary metagenome ERZ773272 (study PRJEB29015, sample SAMEA2738150) | human oral metagenome | biome: human oral; feature: human-associated habitat; material: saliva | place: China | collected 2198 ...
GTCTCAATCTTCGCACCGCAGGCGCTCAGAATCAGGGCCGCAATGGTCAGCAGAACGGCCAGGAGCACCCAGCGCTGGCGGGAGCCGCGCTGAACGGAATAAGTCAGAGTCTGCATACGGGTTTCCTTAGTTGAGCATGCGGAAGGTAATGAAGTACACAACCATCACGGCGAGCACCCACGCGGTGCTCAGCAGCGCGTGCATGATGACCGGAGACTTAGCGAAGCGGCCCAGACGGTTCAGACCCAGGTAGATGAGTGCCTCACCCGAGAACACTGCGAAGGACATCACCAGGCCCAGCAGCACAAAGATGAACCCGAAGCCCTCGTTGCTGCTGACGCCGCGCATGAAGAGAGCCACCAGGCTCAGAAGAATGTACGTGGGGATTAGGGGCAGGCACGAAACCGCCACTACCTGCATCGAGGACGAGAAGTTCGCCGGAACCTTACCGATGCGTGCGGTCAGCAGAATCTGCACGCCGCGCAGAATCAGCACCACGGCAGAAACCACGAGGAACACCAGGAAGGCAAGGAAGACCTGACCGAAGGTAATCTTGTAAGCCACCAGGGCGTAGGCATCACGCAACGCGAACTTCACGAAGCCCAGCGACAGCTGGGTGAGGAAGAACGCCGAGATAATGGTCTGCAGAAGGCTGGGGATAACCCAACCCCACAGGCCGGAGGCGGCCAGACGGGACTGTGCGGGGCCGGGCTTGCCGGCGAAGACCTCCAGGAACGCATCCCAGGTTGCGCGCAGAGCCGTCACGAAGGGGTTCGGCGCGGCGGGTACGTAGACCGCCTGGCCGGGCTGACCCGGCTGAGCAGCACCGGGCTGGGTTGCATCGAACTGAGGTGCGGCGGCAGGCTGGCCGGGCTGTGCAGGGGCTGCCTGAGCCTCATGCTGCGCATTAGCGTTTACCTGAGCGGGCTGGGGTGCCTGCTGCGGCTGAACCGGCTCAGGCTGAACGGGCTGCTGAGGTGCTACCGGCGCGGCAGGCTGAACGGGCTGCTGCGGCTGAGCTGCGTTACCCGGCTGAATAGGCAGCGAAGCGTCCTGCGCGGGACGCGCGCCGGCATCGTAGCCGTAACCACCGGCTGCAGACGCACCCTGCGACGGGTTGTTGGGAGTGTTCTCCGACATTGAGATCCTCTCGTATGGTGTGTGGAAGCAACACCTACCGGCTGAATCGGCGTCTACCGGCGGCATCACGCTGTCTTTCGTGACAGGACTCTTCAACCCTACCGTACTGAACGCTATGATGCGTCTTCGTTCGTCATTTACTCATTTTCATCACCGTTGATGCATTCCTTGCACGAAAATAAGCCCCCCGAAAGCACGACAAAAGAGCACGAAAAGAGGGCGCGAAAAAGCCCCGCCCGCCGACAAGTGGGTGAAGTCGACGGACGGGGCCGTAGGGAGTGCGGGGCTCGAACCCGCGACCAAGGGATTATGAGTCCCCTGCTCTAACCGGCTGAGCTAACTCCCCATCCGGTGCAGTGACGGTGCGCAATGGACGCCAGCACCATCCTCTAGAGTACCTGAACGGCGACTGAGAACGAAAAACGCTCTACTACTCAAGGCCACCGCCCAGGGTCTAGAGAAGCTTAGCGGCGCGAATCCAGGTAACGCTGGTACGGAGCGTCGCTCACGTACAGTTCCTCGAAGGTGCGCCAGGTGTTCTCAGCACTGTGGAAGCCCACGATACGGCGGGACTCGCGGCCCATCTGCTCACGCTCAGCGGCGGGCAGGGAGAGCACAGCCTCCAGCTTCTTCGCCAAATCCTGAGCGTTATTGGGTTCGAAGAGGTAGCCGTTCACTCCCTCCTCCACCAGGTGCGGCAGAGCCAGCGCATTCGCGAGTACCACGGGGGTGGAGGCACTCATCGCCTCCAGGGACACCAGGGACTGCAGCTCTGCGGTACCGGGCTGGCAGAACACGTCAGCCATCTGGTACACCTCGGGCAGATGCTCATCCGGAACGAAGCCGCGGAAAATCACGCGGTCGGACACGCCGCAATCGTGCGCCTTCTGCTCGAGGGCCTCGCGCAGCTCGCCGCCACCGGCGATATCCAGCACCACGTGCTCGAGGGTATCCGGCAGCAGGGAGAGCGCCTCGATGAGCACGTCCACGTTCTTCTCTTCAGCCAGGCGACCCACGAAAGCAATACGCAGCTCGCCGGGGACCTTGCCAGCGTCAGCACCCTCAGCCAGCTCGTAGTCGCTAATCTCAATACCGTTAGAAACGGGCATGACGGGGCGATTGAAATGACCCAGGTCGCGCATCGCATCCGCACCAATCTGGGTGGGGGTGGTAACGACCGCAGTCTTGGAGAAGCAGAAACGCATGTCCTTCCAGGTGACCTTCTCAATCACACGCTTCACGGGAGCGGGGAAGGGCAGGAACGGGTCCAGGTTCGCCGGCATGAAGTGGTTGGTTGCAATCACACGGATACCGCGGCGCTTCGCCTGGAAGATGAGGGCGCGACCAATAATGTAGTGGCACTGCACGTGCACCACATCCGGGCGGACCTCGTCGAGGATCGCGCCAACCTCGGACCAGATTTCCCATGGCAGGCAGATGCGGTTCGTCTCGTGGGTCGGGGGCAAGTGCGAGCGCAGGCGGTGCTCCACGATGCCGCCCTCTACTTCGGTGCGGTAGCTGGGGCCGGGGATGGGGCTGGCAGCAACTACGTGTACGGAGTGGCCGCGCTTGAGCATGGAGGTGGCGAGGCGGTGACCGAATTGTGCTGCACCGTTAATGTCCGGCGGGTAGGTTTCTGCGCCAATCAGAATCGTCTTTGCCTGTTCCATGACGGGGCTCCTCATCGGGGTGTAGTGTGTCGGTGACTTTGGGGTTTCGGGTGCGACGGTGCGCCGCTCTACCTCTGTCTGCCGCGTGCACCGGGTGGATCCGGTACGTACAGCATTTGTCTATTCTACCTGTGAGCTGCGTCCTTCTCCGACTCGTGGAGGGCGGGTTTTGGCTGGGAGTTACCTCCAAACCTCCCATTGAGGTAGGAGCCAGCAACCTGCCTGCAAACGCACAAACGCCCCGATACGAGTATCGGGGCGTTTGGACGCTTGGCGTTATACCTGCGCCGGTTGAGCGGCGAACAGTGTTTAACGGCGAACCAGGCGGTTCAGGAAGTGCAGGACGGTTGCAATGGATGCGCCCAGTGCTGCGAAGGACTTCCAGCGTGCCTGCAGAACCTCGGGCTTGCGCACGTTCTCTGCCAGGCCGCGGCCGGTAGCTGCTGCACTTGCGGCAACCTCGGAGGGCACTGCCTTGAGAGCGTCCAGAGCCTGCTGGGTGTTGTTCTGAACGTCGCCGGTGTAGGACTGCAGGTCGTCGCGCAGGGCTGCCAGGTGCTGGCGGCGTTCTGCGGTGCGCTGCTTGAGCTCTTCGAAGGTCGGCGGCTTGGGCTCTTCCTCGCCGCGTGCCTTGCGCTCTTCAGCTTCCTGACGTGCGCGTTCTGCTGCTTCTTCAGCTTCCTTAGCCTTCTGCTCTGCACGCTCTGCCTGTTCCTTCTTCAGGCGCTCAGCGGACATGGCGGTACCTTCCTTGAGTACGCCGAGGTCGAAGAGCAGACCGAAGATTGCGGATTCGGGCTTGAACGGCAGCTGTGCCTTGACCTTCTTCAGACCGACCAGGGCGCAGATTGCCAGGACGATGAGGAAGATGAGGGCGAAGACCAGCGCGGATGCCCAGTAGGGCATGACGGTGCCGAGGCCGAGGATTGCTGCGGCGACCAGCGCAATGATCAGGAACAGACCGAAGACTGCTGCGACGCCGAAGAAGGCTGCGCCCTTACCAACGGCGATGCCCTTGGTCTTCAGCTCGTGCTTCGCGATCTGGATTTCGTCCTTGACCTGGCTGGGTCCGAGGGTCTTGAAGGTTTTGCCAGCGTCGATGATGTTCGCGACGCCGGACTTAATCCCGCTGATGCCAGCAAAGAAACCCTTGGGTGCCTTGGGATTAGTAGTAGTGGTCATGACCACCTCTCCGTGACGTGTTTTTGGAGGCTTCTTTTTCGCACTCCACCTCCTATAGTTTAGCCCCTTATGATACCTGCGCGTGACCGTTTGGGCGGAGGGTTGCCGTATCTCTTCAGGTATTTTTGACTTTCTGGAGGCTGGGTTGAGCTACTGGCGTAGCATTCTGGGCTTGGTTGCGTCTGTGGATTTGCTCTGGAGTAGGTGCAAGAGGATGCCGGAGGGGCGCTCCCCCGCTGAGCGTTGGGCGGATGTGTGGCGTGTGTGGGTGGGGAACTTTTCTGTGCGTTAGGCTTCATATTTTTGCGGGGTGAAGCACCTTTGCTCTCACCGTTACTCTGGACTCGACACAGCGGGGTGACGGTTTTTCCGAGCGCGCGAGGAACCAAAAATCTTTGCCTCGCCGAGGGCGTAAGCCCGAGGGGTTACTGATTCACGGCTTAGAGAGACTGTTCCGACTGGACTCGACACAGCGGGGTGACGGTTTTTCCGAGCGCGCGAGGAAGTAAAAACCGTTATCCCGCCGAGGGCGTAAGCCCGAGGGTCGGAAGGGAGCGCCCCAGCGCTCACGTAGGGTGGAGTGGTTACTGGTTCGAGCCAGAGGAACAGATAAAGCAAGAATCCCCAGGGCGTAGCCCTGAGGATTCTTGCTTTATGCGCTCCCCCGACTGGACTCGAACCAGTAACCCTTCGATTAACAGTCGAATGCTCTGCCAATTGAGCTACGGGGGATTATTTTGTTTTCGTTGCTGGTTTCCCTTGCAACGAGTAATAACTATACCGGGGCTGTTTGGGCTCCGCAACTTGAAATGCCGTGAAGTGCATCACTCTTTGGGTTGCGTGATTAGACTTCGTGGTTAGTTTGGGTGGCGCGCCCCGGCAACCTGCAGAACACAGGACGTTCGGCAGGTTGCCGGGGCGTAGTAGAAGAACCGTGCTTAGCCGCGCTGTGCGCTGAGCTGGCGGCGGCGCATTTCCAGTTCGAGGAGCTGACGCTGTACCGCTTCGAATTCTTCGTCGTCGGGGTTGGCACTGAGCTGCTCTAGTCGCATCATCAGGTCGGATTTTTGGCGGGCGATCTGCTGTTCGAAGAGAGCGTTGAGTGCGCCGGTGACGAAGTTGGGCAGGTGCTCGGCGCTGCTGACCGGTAGCGGTGAGACGGCGAGCTCCGCAATGGCGGGGTGCACGCCCTCCACGGCGCCGGAGCGCACGCAGTTCATCCATTCAATGCCGGGGGTGGGTGCCATGACGGTTGCCGCATGAATAATGCCGGCGGCTACCTCGCGGTGGGTGCGGTAGCGGAACTGCACGGTGGCGAGGTTACGCCACTGTTCTACGCTGATGAGCTCGGGGTGTTGCAGGGCAATCTCGAGCGCCGCCTTTTCAAGGCGGGCAACCGGGTCGCGCGGGTCGGGGGTGAGGAATTCCTCGACGGCGGGGACGGTCGCCTCCGGCTGGGGCGCGGTGGGCTGAATGCTGCTTGGCGGGTGCGCGGCAGCGTTCTGCCCGGCGTAGGCGCTGGGTGCGGTGTGGTCTTCCGGGGGCGGTGCATCGTAGGCGGGGTCGTAGGGCACGTCAGCGTGAGCTGCCCCCTGAATACCTGTATAACCCGGCGCGCCCGCGTAACCCTGCACGCCTTGCGGTCCCTCGTTCAGACGCTCGTAACGCGGCGCGGCGGCGGTAGCCTCCGCCTGCTGGGAGCGAGAAAGCTTCGGGTGGTTCTGCGCGTACGCCACGGCACGCTGAATCTCGTCGAGCTCCAGACCGAGCTGACCGGATACCTTACGCATGTATGCGGGGCGCAGGTCGCGGTCCTTGATGCCGGCAATAATCGGGGCGATAGCGCGCATCGCCAGCACGCGGCCTTCAAGAGTCGCCAAATCGTACTTGGCGAGGGTCGAATCAATCGCAAACTCGAAGAGCGGGCGGCGCGAAGCAATCAGCGAGCGCACGGCGGCGTCACCCTTGTGCAGGCGCAGGTCGCAAGGGTCCATGCCGTTCTCGGCAACCGCCACGAAGGTCTGCGCGACGAAGCGCTGATCCTCCTGGAAGGCTGCCATGGCAGCTTTCTGTCCTGCGGCGTCGCCGTCGAAGGTGAAGATGATTTCGCCGCCGGAGCCATCATCGGTAATCATGCGGCGCACCATCTTAATGTGGCCGGGACCGAACGCGGTGCCGCAGGTGGCAACGGCGGTGGTGATGCCAGCGAGGTGTGCCGCCATGACGTCCGTGTAGCCTTCCACGATGACGACCTGCTTAGTCTTGGTCATATCGCGTTTTGCCAGGTCGATGCCGTAGAGCACCTGGGATTTCTTGTACAGCTGCGTCTCGGGGGTGTTCAGGTATTTGGGGCCCTGATCGTCGTCGAAGAGGCGGCGGGCACCGAAGCCGATGGTTTCGCCGGCGATGGTGCGGATGGGCCACATAATGCGGCCGCGGAAGCGGTCGTACAGGCCGCGGTTGCCCTCGGAGAACATGCCGGTCGCCTTCAGCTCCTCATCGGTGAAGCCCTGGGAGCGAAGGTGCTTGAGCAGGTGGTCCCAGCCGCGCGGGGCGTAGCCGACACCGAATTTGCGGGTTGCGGCGGGGTCGAAACCGCGGGCGCCGAGGAAGCGCTGCGCCTCCTGCGCGTCCGGCGAGTAGAGGTTGCGTTCAAAGAACTCGGCGGCAATCTTGTGCGCATCGAGCAGGCGGCGGCGCATACCCGCCTCGTAGCGGTCGCCGGGCTTACCGCCCTCGTAGCGCAGGGTGTAGCCGATGCGCGCGGCAAGGCGTTCCACCGTCTCAACGAAGCTGGTGTGTTCCATCGCCATGACGAAGGAGTACACGTCACCGGATTCACCGCAGCCGAAGCAGTGGTACGAACCGACCTGCGGGCGCACATTGAAGGAGGGCGTGCGCTCGTCGTGGAACGGGCACAGCCCCTTGAAGGTGCCTATACCGGCGCTTTTGAGGCTCACGTAGCCTTCGATGACCTCTCGGATATCGGTACGGGCGCGTACTTCGTCGATGTCTTCTTTGCGGATTAATCCAGCCATAAACTCAATTCTACGGTGGGGGTCAACAGGTAGCGCCTACAGGCGGTGCAGGAGCGGGAAATAGCGCGCGAACAGGCTCGCAAAAAGGATGCGCCGCGACGCGCAAACAGCACGCCGCGGCACACAAGTGACGGTGTTTAGCCGCCGGAAATATCCAGTTCAGCCTCCACCAGACCCAGACGCTCAGCATCGCCGAGGATGCGCGAATCCAGCCAGCCGTCGGGCAGGTGCGGTTGCTTGGGGCTGCCGGCGCGACCGCGCGAACCCTCCACGGCGGCACCCGGGTAGCCAATCGAGTGGTCCAGCTGAGCAATCAGCTCACGGAACGTCGCCAGGTCGGGCACCTGAGCCATCTTCGCGCGCAGCTCGCCGCCAACCGGGTAGCCCTTGAAGTACCACGCCACGTGCTTGCGGATCTCACGCAGGCCGCGGGTCTCATCGCCGAAGGTTTCCACCAGCAGTTCTGCGTGGCGGTAAATCATGTCCGACACCTCAGTCAGGGTCGGGCGGATACGCTCCGACGAACCCTCAAACGCATTCTGCAGGTCACCAAACAGCCACGGGCGGCCCTGGCAGCCGCGACCAATCACCACGCCATCCACGCCGGTCTGCTCAACCATGCGCACCGCATCCTCAGCGGAGAAAATATCGCCATTACCCAGAATCGGCACATCCGGAATCAGCTCGCGCAACTGTGCAATCGAATCCCAGTCAGCCTTACCCGAATAATGCTGCGCCGCAGTACGACCGTGCAAGGCAATCGCCGCAACACCGGCATCACGAGCAATCTTGGCGGACTCCAAGAACGTAATGTGCTCATCGTCGATGCCCTTACGCATCTTAATGGTCAACGGAATATCGTTGCGGGATGCCTCCTTCACCGCGGTCTGCACAATCGCCGTGAACAGGTCAGTCTTCCAGGGCAGGGCGGCACCGCCACCGCGGCGAGTCACCTTAGGAGCCGGGCAGCCAAAGTTCAAGTCAATGTGGTCGGCACGGTCCTCTTCAACGACCATGCGCACAGCCTTACCGACGTTGACCGCGTCCACACCGTAAATCTGGATGGAGCGGATCTTCTCGTCCGGGTCATGCTCAATAATGCGCATGGACTCGGGCTTACGCTCCACCAGGGCGCGCGCAGTCACCATTTCGGTCACGTACAGGCCGCCGCCATATTCACTGCAGAGGCGGCGGAAAGCCTTATTGGTCACGCCAGCCATCGGGGCGAGAACCACGGGAGTATCAACGGTCAGTTTGCCCAGTTTCAGGGGCGGAAGGGTAAGACGGGGTGCTTCAGAATTCACCCCTATATTGTGGCATACGGGGGCAAATCGAGAACCGGACTCAGCTGAGGGGATACAGCGGTGCGGCACTATAGCGCGGCCCAACAGTACAACGCAGCACAGACTCAGCACTCCTGAGGAGGCGCAGGTACACACAAGGGGCGGGGAAGCACTCCGCTCCCCCGCCCCTCTGAGCAAGAATCAGCCAGCAGGCTCGGTGCCGAGATCCTGCTCGGGAACCTACTCGGTCACGTAAATATAGGTCGGCTCCCCCTCCACCGAAGCGGTACCGGCGCGCAGCAACACGTCGGTCACCTGAACCAGCGCCTCCATAGAGTCATCAACCTCAACCAGCACCGGGTACTTAGCGCTCAGCAGGGACAACACCTGCATAATCGCCTCCACGGCGCCCTCATTATCGAAGTCGTAGCCCAGCAGCAGCTCGGTGGCGGTGTTCTCATTCACCAGCGCCGCCTCCGGGTCCGTCTCGAAGGGCTGGTAGCTCACCGCAAACGCAACAATCGGGCCCTTCTTACCCTCGGCAGCAGCCTCACGAATATGGTCGCGCAACACCACGGCACCAAAAGCACGCACCTCATCCGAGAGGAAATAGCGGTTCACCGTGCCCAAACCCACCTCAGCGGGAACATCCCACTCGTGGGCGCGGCGGTAGAACTCCCACAGCGCGGCGGTCAGCTCAACCGAACCGGTCGCCAAATCCTCAATCGCCTGAGTCTCATTACCGTCAGCATCCTCACGCAAAGACACCGGAGGAATAGCGCCCGGCTCCACACGCACCATACGGGAACGCTGAACCAGCTTAAAACCAGCCGCCTGCGCGAACTCCTCACCATCACTAAACGGCGCCAACTTCACACGCAGAGCAGTGGTCTGACCGTGCTCCGCCGCAACCTCACGCAACGCATTCAGCAGGGCGGTACCAATACCCTGACGGCGGTGATCAGCAGCCACCTCCACATACGACCACAGACGCGTCGGATGCAACAGCGAAGCCACCACAGTACCCGCAGCAACCGGCACACCAGAAGCAGTCACCACCAGAGTACGGCTAAACGGCGCGTCCGTATCCGGGCCGAAAAGGCCACGCTGGCGCTCCTCAACCTCATTGCGGGCAGAGTTCCAAATCTCAAGCAGGGCAAGGTCATCACCCTCCTGCCAAGGGCGAATCTCAAATTTTTCACTGAGACGTTCAGCCATGTCCGTGCACCTTTCCTTCGCTCGCGTCAATCGCGTCAATCGTGCCAATCAGTCTAACCAGGGTAGCCCAAATGCACGACGGCGGGTAGCCTCTTTCGCTAAGAAGCTACCCGCCGACCATGTTATGAAATATTTTTAGCCTGCCAGGCGTGCAGCCAGGTAAGACTTCACCTGATCCAGAGCCACACGCTCCTGGTTCATGGTGTCGCGCTCGCGGATGGTCACAGCCTGATCCTCGAGAGTGTCAAAGTCCACGGTGATGCAGAACGGGGTACCGATCTCATCCTGGCGGCGGTAACGGCGGCCAATAGCGCCCGCCTCGTCGTAGTCCACGTTCCACAGGCCACGCAGCTCATTCGCCAGCTTAGTTGCCGGCTCAGACAGTTCAGCCTTCTTCGACAGCGGCAGAACAGCAGCCTTCACCGGAGCCAGGCGCGGGTCGAGCTTCAGCACGACGCGCTTATCCACGCCTCCCTTAGTGTTGGGTGCCTCGTCCTCAACGTATGCGTCAACGAGGAACGCCATCATCGAACGGGTCAGACCGAAGGACGGCTCAATCACGTACGGTACGTAGCGCTCGCCGGTAGCCTGATCGAAGTACTCAAGCTTCGCGTTGGAGTGCTCGTTGTGCACGCCCAGGTCGTAGTCGGTACGGTTCGCAACACCCATCAGCTCGCCCCACTCCGAACCCTGGAAGCCGAAGCGGTACTCAACGTCAATAGTGCCAGCCGAGTAGTGTGCACGCTCCTCCTGAGGAACGTCGAAGCGGCGCATGTTATCCGGGTTAATGCCCAGGTCAACGAACCAGTTCCAGCAGTCCTCAACCCACTCGTTGAAGTACTTATCAGCATCATCCGGGTGCACAAAGTACTCAATTTCCATCTGCTCGAACTCACGAGTACGGAAAATAAAGTTACCGGGAGTAATCTCGTTACGGAACGACTTACCAATCTGGCCAATACCGAACGGCGGGCGCTTACGAGAAGCAGTGACCACATTGTTGAAGTTCACGAAAATACCCTGAGCGGTCTCCGGGCGCAGGAAGTGCAGACCCTCCTC
>ERZ773272.1070-NODE-1070-length-10562-cov-23.925573_pt1 | contig 10562 bp, 8 predicted proteins | sample MGYA00511891_ERZ773272 | MGnify/ENA primary metagenome ERZ773272 (study PRJEB29015, sample SAMEA2738150) | human oral metagenome | biome: human oral; feature: human-associated habitat; material: saliva | place: China | collected 2198 ...
AGCACCGCATCGGACGCGGGGGAGTGGTCTACGAAGAATCCGCCCGCCGTGAAGCGGTGGAAAAGGTACAAGCCTCCGCCATCAGTCACGGGCTGCGGGTGATGGGCATGGAACCCAGTCCGCTCCCCGGTCAGGACGGCAACGTGGAGTACTTCCTATGGTGTCGAAAAGAAAATAAATAGCGTTGAGATAGTCTGAGAGGACTCCAATCGAGCGTGAGTAAAGCGCTACGGCCGGGGACTTCTCGGGCTATCGCGCTATCGAGGTGCCTTGGCAACGGGCCTCCGCAGATTATTCGAAATAATTTTCTAAAAATAGAGTATTTTAGAAAATTTTCGAGAACATATTCGGTATGATGGGTGTAGATACACCAACTCAATACCCCAACCATGAATGGGAGAGAGTCGTTATGGCAGAACAAAAGAGCCATGTAGAAAAGGGAGCTGCTCTCGCGCAGGTGCAGCCGGAGGGCGAGCATCACGCGGCGGAACGTTCAGCCAATCGCGGGCGAAAGATCTTGGTCTTTGCGCACGTGGGACGCAAAGAAGCACGAGATGCCGCTCGCCAGGCCTGTGCCCAGCTCTATAAGGCCGGGCTGACCCCCGTCATGACTCGCTCTGATCTGGAAACCCTGAGCGAGAACTGGGATGAGCCCGTTCCCGTGCAGGTGGTGCATGAATCGGTGGCCCTTATCGATATTGAGCTTGGCGTGGTGCTGGGCGGCGACGGCTCGATTCTGCGTGCCGCCGAGATGGTGCGCCGAACCAGTATTCCCCTGATTGGCGTGAATCTGGGGCACGTCGGCTTTCTCGCCGAATCCGAAGAGAGCGACCTGAGTGAGACGGTGCGTCACATCGTTAACAGCGAGTACACGGTCGAAGAGCGTATGGCCATTGACGTTGAAGTCTGGAACGACGGTAAGCGCGTGCATAGCGACTGGGCACTGAACGAAGCCAGCGTCGAAAAGGGTAACCGCGAAAAGATGATCGAGGTCATCATCGAGGTAGACTGCCGGCCGCTGAGTACCTTCGGCTGTGACGGCGTGGTCATGGGGACCCCCACCGGCTCGACCGCTTACGCTTTCTCGGGTGGTGGTCCGGTGGTCTGGCCCGAGGTTGAAGCGATCCTGATGGTTCCGCTCTCGGCCCATGCGCTCTTTGCGCGCCCGCTCGTGGCGGCTCCCACCTCAACTCTGGCGGTAGAGCTCATGCCCGAAAACGGTGCCTCCGGTGTGCTGTGGTGCGATGGTCGCCGCACTGTGGAGCTTGACCCTGGCTCGCGTATTGAAGTGCGTCGATCCGAGAAGTCCGTGCTGCTGGCCCGCATCCACCCCGCGCCCTTCTCGGAGCGTCTGGTGCGCAAATTTGAGTTGCCCATCCGTGGCTGGCGCGGTCCGCAGGAGGCTGAGACGCAGTCCTCCAAGTAGGGGAGGCTACTTACAATATTCGCGCGCGACGGCAATTGTCACCTCTGCAGAGGGGGCGAGAAAAGTTCGAGACGGTCAAAAGAAAAGGAATGAACGTTCGTGATTGAGGAAATTCATATTCGAGACCTCGGCATCATTACCGATGCGAGGCTCCCCCTCGAACCGGGGTTCTCCGTTCTGACCGGTGAAACCGGTGCGGGTAAAACCATGGTTGTCACCGCCCTCGGAATGCTTCTGGGTGCTCGCTCGGACGCCTCCAGCGTGCGCAACGGCGCCAAGAATGCGCTCGCCGAGGCCGTCATCCGCTTGCCGCGAGGCCACCGCGCCCTCGCCCTGGCCGAAGAAGCCGGCGGAACCACCGAAGAGATTGACGAACAGAGCTCGGAGCTGTTGCTGGCTCGCACCGTCAACGCTTCCGGACGCTCGCGTGCCCACGTCGGCGGTTGCTCCGCACCCATCGGCACTCTCGCCCAGATTGGGCAGAGCCTCGTGGCCGTGCACGGCCAGTCGGACCAGCTACGCCTCAAATCGCCCGCAGAACAGCGCCAATCCCTCGACCTGTATGCGGGGGAGGAGCTGGCCTCCCTACTGGAGAAGTATCGAGAGAACTACGAGCGCTACCGTGCCGCTGCCGCGGAACTCAAGGAAGTTCGGGAGAACTCTCGCGCTCGCGCACTAGAGGCGCAGAGCCTGCAGGGGGCGCTCGAGGAGATCGCCGCCGTCAACCCCCGCGCGGGTGAAGAGGACGAGCTCAAGGCCGAAATGGTGAAGCTCATGAACGTTGAGGCTCTGCGGATTGCCTCCGCGACCGCCCTGACCGCGCTGAGCGGTAGCGAATACTCGAGCGGCGAGGAAGCCAACGTTATGGGTCTGCTCGATGCCGCCCGTAGCGCCCTGCAGGGACAGGCCTCTGCCGATGAAGAGCTTGCCGCCTTGGAAGCTCGTGTCAACGAGCTCATGATCCTGGCCACCGATATCGCCTCGGATCTTTCCTCCTATGCGGCTTCCCTGGATGTGGAGGGGCCCGAGCGTCTGGCGCAGGTGCAGACCCGCCGCGCTCAGCTGGCAACGCTCATGCGCAAGTACGGGGCGGATATCGCCGAGGTGCTTGAATGGGCCGAGGAATCCCGCGCCCGCCTGGACACCCTCGTTGACGACCCGCAGCGCCAGGAAACTCTCGAAACGGAACTCGTGCAGTTGCGCAAGGTTTTGGGGGAACAGGCCGAAGAGCTGACAAACCTGCGCCGCGCGGCCGCCCAAAAACTTGCCGATGCGGTGAGCGAGGAGCTGACCGCCCTGGCCATGCCGAACGCCTCCCTTGTGGTGGAAGTTGCCGAGGCGGAGAAATTCTCGGTACACGGCCGCGACACCGTCACCTTCATGCTGGCGCCCCACCGCACCGCCGTGCCCCGCCCGCTCGGCAAGGGTGCATCCGGAGGTGAGCTCTCCCGTGTGATGCTCGCCCTCGAAGTGGTACTCGCCGAAGTGGATCCCGTGCCCACCTTCATCTTTGACGAAGTCGACTCGGGTGTGGGCGGCAAGGCCGCCATCGAGATTGGTCGCCGACTGGCCATGCTCGCCCGGCACGTTCAGGTGCTGGTGGTGACCCACCTGCCGCAGGTGGCAGCCTTCGCCGACCAGCACATCCTGGTGCTCAAGAACGACGACGCCTCGCTGTCTAAAGTGCAGGTGCTCACGGAGGAAGAGCGCGTGGTGGAGCTGGCTCGTATGCTCTCCGGTCACGACCAATCCGAGTCGGCTCGCGAGCACGCTCGGGAGCTGTTGGAAGCCGGGCGGCAGGTGTCCCAGAACCAGGGGTGAAACGCCCCGAACTGGGGGTAACGTACCTCGGAATCCGCCGCCTGAAAACGGGCGTGCCGGACGACCAAACCCCGCGCACGTGGGACGGATGGTATGAGATACTCAAGGGGTACTCGAGGAAAATCTCTGAACGGCGCGGTGGGAATATAAAACCCCCGTGCGTGTTTACAGTGGAGACAGACCCCGAGGGGAGGGCTTCGGCCTGCGAGAATCATCTCGCGGCGTAGTTCTCTGCTTGGATAGCAGACAAGAAAATGGTAGGCTTGAATTCCGTGGTGAATGAAAAAAATAACGCTCAGAACGCGTCCTCTAACGACAAGGTAACCCGTCAGATTTTCGTGACCGGCGGTGTTGCATCTTCTCTCGGTAAGGGCCTGTCGGCCTCTTCCCTCGGTCAGCTTCTTCGCGCACGTGGCCTCTCTGTGACCATGCAGAAGTTTGACCCCTACCTGAACGTCGACCCCGGTACGATGAACCCCTTCCAGCACGGTGAAGTCTTTGTCACCGACGACGGTGCAGAAACCGACCTGGACATCGGACACTACGAGCGTTTCCTGGACGAGAACCTCGACCAGTCCGCTAACGTGACCACCGGTCAGGTTTACTCCTCCGTTATCGCGAAGGAACGCCGCGGCGAGTACCTCGGCGACACCGTCCAGGTGATTCCTCACATCACCGACGAGATCAAGTCCCGCATGCGTCACGCAGCGGAAATCGACAACGCCCCCGACATCATCATTACCGAAATCGGCGGCACCGTTGGCGATATTGAATCCCTGCCCTTCATGGAAGCTGCACGCCAGGTGCGCCGCGATGTCGGACGCAAGAACGTCTTCTTCCTGCACGTCTCCCTGGTGCCCTACATCGGCCCCTCCGGCGAGCTGAAGACCAAGCCTACCCAGCACTCCGTCGCAGCACTGCGCGGCCTGGGTATTCAGCCCGACGGCCTGATTCTGCGCTGTGAGCGCGAGGTCCCCGCATCGCACCGCTCCAAGATCGGTAACGCCTGCGACGTGGATACCGACGCCGTCATCTCCTGCGCCGATGCCCCCAGCATCTACGACATCCCCAAGACCCTGCACAGCCAGAAGCTCGACGACTACATCCTTGACTACTTCGGCATCGAGGCATCCGAGCCCGACTTCACCCAGTGGGACCGCCTGCTCGACGCAGTGCACCGCCCCGCCGCAGAGGTGAACGTGGCCCTGGTCGGTAAGTACATCGACCTGCCCGACGCATACCTCTCGGTCTCCGAGGCTCTGCGCGCCGGCGGCTTCGCAAACAACGTGAAGGTCAACATCAAGTGGGTTGCCGCCGACCTGTGCGCAACCGACGAGGATGCAGACCACCAGCTGCGCGGCATGGACGCCATCCTGGTGCCCGGCGGCTTCGGCATCCGCGGCCTGGACGGCAAGATCGGTGCCCTCAAGTACGCACGCGAGCACAAGATCCCGACCCTGGGTATCTGCCTGGGTCTGCAGTCCATGGTGATTGAGTACGCCCGTAACGTGCTGGGTCTGCCCGAGGCGTCCTCCACCGAGTTCGACCCCGAGACCCCCGTACCCGTTATCGCCACCATCGAAGAGCAGAAGCAGTTCGTCGAGGGTGCCGGCGACCTGGGCGGCACCATGCGCCTGGGCCTCTACAATGCAAACCTGGTGCCCGGCTCTCAGGTGGCTAAGGCCTACGGCGCCACCGAGGCATCGGAGCGTCACCGCCACCGTTACGAGGTGAACAACGAGTACCGCGAGCAGCTCGAAGAGGCTGGTCTCGTGATTTCTGGTACCTCCCCGGACTCCTCGCTGGTTGAGTACGTGGAGCTACCCGCAGAGGTTCACCCCTACTACGTGGCAACTCAGGCACACCCCGAGTACCGCTCCCGCCCGACCCGTCCGCACCCGCTCTTCGCAGGCCTGATTAAGGCTGCCCTGGAGCGCCGCGGCGCATAAGGCGACCGAACGCGTTGAGCGCCCCAGCCGTCCCCGCGGCGGCTGGGGCGCTCGCCGTTTAACCGTCTTAACCCATCGGGGTCCGCCGAGTAACGGGCAGACGCGCAAGGGAGTTCCGAAACGAACCCTCTAGAATAGAAATATGAGCGAAAACCAGCATATTATCGACGAACCCTCCGAACGCACGATTCGCACCCGGACCGTCAAATACAGCGGATACGTCATCGAAACCGCGGTCGAGGAATACGAGCTGAACGAGGACACCGTACTCACCCGCGATGTCGTGGAGATGCCCGGTGCCGTGGCCGTGGCCGTGCTAAACGAACACAACGAATTGCTGATGCTCAACCAGTACCGACACCCGGTGCGCATGAACCTCTGGGAGGTACCCGCCGGCCTGCTCGACATCGACGGTGAGGATCCCCTCCACGCCGCGCAGCGCGAGCTCGCCGAAGAAGCCGACCTGCGAGCCGCCAGCTGGCACGCCCTGACCGACTACTTCAGCAGCCCCGGCGCAACCAGCGAGGCCGGCCGCGTCTACCTGGCCCGCGACCTGAGCGAGCTGCCCCGCCAGGAACGCACCGAACGCACCGAAGAAGAGACGGAGATGACCTACCGCTGGGTTCCCCTGCAGGATGCGGTGCAGCTGGTTCTGGATGGTAAAGTGCACAACGCGCTGGCCATCCAGGCGATTCTGGCCACTTACGCCGCCTCGGCGCGCGGCTTCGAGGGCCTACGCGAAGCCGCCGGTGGCTGGGATTTCCACCCCTACATGGGGCATCGCCGCCAGAAGCCGCAGACCTTCCGTTAGGGTTTGGAGCCTTCTCGCCTGATTCCTTAAGGAAGCATTTAGCGCTACCGTGCGCATCCGAACGAACCTGAACGACCGCGTGGGAAGGGAAGAGATATGGCACAGCCCGCGCTGAAGGGCGCTACCCCCGCGGTTGAGGGGGCCGGCGAGCAGACCCCCCTGGAGCGGGCCATCGACCAGTACCTGGTGCATCTGCGGGTCGAGCGGGGTAGCAGCGAGAACACCATCGCCTCGTACGCGCGAGACCTGCGCCGCTACGCCGCGTACCTCTCCACCCTCGGGGTGATTGACCCCGAACGCATTACGACCGCGCAGGTGCGTTCATTTATGCGCGAGCTTGCCGCACCCACCGTGCCCCTACCCGGTCTGGCCGTCCCAGCTAAAAAGCAGCCGGGGGAAAAGAACTCCGTGGATGCCGAGGAGGCCGCAGAATCCCTGGCCGTCCTCATCGCCGCCGAAGGAGGCCGCGGTACCGAGCCAGGGGAGCGGGGGAGCGGCGAGGGAAGCATCCCGCTGCCACTGGGTCCTAACTCCATCGCCCGCACCATGGCCGCCGTGCGCGGAGCCCACGCCTTCTGGGTCTCTGCCTTTCTGGTGGAAAAAGACCCCGCCGCGACCGTGACGCCGCCCAAAAACGTCAAGCGCCTACCCAAAGCTATTACCGTGGAGCAGATGCAGCGCCTCCTCGCCGTGCCGGATCGAGACACTCCCATCGGCCTGCGAAACCGCGCCATACTTGAATTCCTGTACGCCACCGGTGCCCGCGTGAGCGAAATGCTCAACGCCGATATCGACGACGTGCACAGCGAAGAAACCCTGACCGACGAGGACGGCAACGACATCACCCTGCCCGGGTACGTGCGGCTCTTCGGCAAGGGGAGCAAAGAACGCCTCGTGCCCCTCGGAAATTACGCCCACAAGGCCATTCAGGATTACCTGGTGCGCGGGCGGCCCGCGCTCGTGGCCCACGGCAAAGGCACCGCCGCGCTCTTCGTCAACGGGCGAGGTGGCAGGCTGGGGCGCCAGGGTGCCTGGCTCATCCTTAAGGAAGCCGCCGAGGCGGCGGGCCTCAGCGCAGACTTCTCTCCGCACTCCATGCGGCACAGCTTCGCAACCCACCTGCTGCAGGGCGGCGCCGATATTCGCGTGGTGCAGGAGCTGCTGGGGCACGCCTCCATCGCGACCACGCAGGTGTACACCAAGGTCACTCCCGAGGGGCTCATGGAGGTTTACCGGATGGCGCATCCGCGTGCCCACGAGCGGGGATAAAACCCCGCCAATCCGCGGAACAGCCGCTCTTGAGGTAACCTTATAGACAACGCTTAAACTTAAAACTTCGAATTCATTGATGAAGGTGAACCATTGACTGAAGCTCAGGCACAAGAACTCGGCCCCACCGGTCGACCCCTGCGCGTGTACCCCGACCCGGCTCCGCTGAGCAGCCACGGTCCCGCCCGCATTATTTCTATGGTGAATCAGAAGGGCGGCGTGGGTAAGACCACCTCCACCATTAACCTGGGCGCGGCACTGGCAGAATGTGGCCGCAGGGTGCTGCTGGTCGACTTCGACCCGCAGGGTGCCCTCTCCGCAGGTTTCGGCGCGAACCCGCACGAGCTGGACCTGACCGTCTACAACGTCATGATGGACCGCAAGGTCGACATTAAGGACGTTATCCTGCCCACCGGCGTGGAGAACATCGACCTGCTGCCCGCGAACATCGACCTTTCCGCAGCCGAGGTGCAGCTGGTCAATGAGGTGGCTCGCGAGCAGGTTCTCGCTTCGGCCCTGCGCAAGGTGCGCGACGAGTACGACGTCATCCTCATCGACTGCCAGCCCTCCCTGGGCCTGCTGACCGTCAACGCGCTGACCGCCTCCGACGGCGTGATTATTCCGCTGATTTGTGAATTCTTCGCCCTGCGCGCCGTGGCCCTGCTCGTGGATTCCATCGAGAAGGTGCAGGACCGTCTGAACCCCGACCTCGAGATTGTCGGCGTGCTGGCTACCATGTTCGATGCGCGCACCATTCACTCCAAGGAAGTTCTAGCGCGCATCGTGGATGCCTTCGGCGACAAGGTGTTCGACACCGTCATCAAGCGCACCGTGAAGTTCCCGGATGCCTCCGTATCCGCCGAGCCGATTCTCAGCTACGCCTCGAGCCACCCCGGTGCCGAGGCGTACCGTCAGGTTGCTCGCGAACTGATTTACAAGGGCGGCGCACGCTAACCCTTCCCTCGACGCGCCCCCTACCGATGCGGCTTGCACGACCCCTTGAGCCGCGCCGATAGGGGGCGTATAATTATGGGGATTCATTCCCTCCCGCACCGGCTACTTCGCCGATTAACGATCGAAGATGCCACCGAGAAATCGCCGAGAAATCGCCGAGAATGCGAGCCGCACGATACCGGCAGGCTTACCCGGCGTATCGACCGGATGTAACGCCCAGACCGCGGGACGGAAAAACACATAAGGAGAACAGGTCTTTATGACCACACACGTCGCTGCCGTGAGGGTACCGACACCGAACGTAGAGGCCGCCCAGAACGCCCGATCCGAGGGCCGCGGCCTGCAGAACCCGGAACGCGGTTTCACCCTCACCCTCAGTAATTTTGAGGGCCCCTTTGATCTTCTACTGACCCTGATTTCGCGCCGCAAACTCGACATTACCGACGTTGCGCTCGCCGAAGTGACCGATGAGTTCCTCGCCTACCTGCAGGCCCTCTACGCCGAGGGTACGGAGCGAGCCCTGGACGAGGCCAGCGAATTTCTGGTCACCGCCGCAACCCTCCTCGAGCTCAAGACCGCGCGCTTGCTGCCTCAGCACCGCGAACCCCTCGAAGAGGATGTTGCACTGCTGGAAGCACGCGACCTACTCTTTGCGCGTCTGTTGCAGTACCGCGCCTACCGCGAGGTCGCCGACATTTTTGCCGAACGCTGGGCGCAGGAAGCACGGCGTTTTCCCCGCGCGGTAGCCCTCGAAGAACGATTCGCCCAGGCGCTGCCTGAACTGGTCTTTACCGGAGGCGCCGAAGAGTTTGCGCGCATTGCGGCCGCCGCGCTGAGCCGGCAGCCCGCCGAACCCGAGCCCGCCGCGGAAGAAATCGTGGAGGAGCTGAACGAGCACCTGCACGTTCCGGTCACCACCATCGCCGCCGAAGAATACTATCTGCTGCACACCCTGCTGGACGCCTCCGGGCGCGAACTGCGCTTTGACGAGCTCGTGCGGGGCGCGGGCGACCTGGAAATCGCAGTGGTACGCTTCTTGGCACTGCTGGAGCTCTACAAGGAGGGCGCCCTGCACGTGGAACAGGAGCAACCCCTGGGCGAGATTCTGGTGCGAGCCAGCGCCACGGCGGGAAGCTTCATGATTCGCCCCGAGGCTCTCTCAGGTTCTCGGGACGGCTCGGAGCCTGTACTCCTCGAGAGCGCGGAAGCCCGCGAAACCCCGGAGACGGAGTTCGCCGAGAACGGCATCGACCCGGAGGAGGAACGTGACTAACCCCGAGAACGGATCGCGCTTCAACCGCGAATTCACCCCCGATGACCTGGCCATCGTGAACCTAGGTTACTGGGATCCGAACGCCGAGGACGATACGGGGCCGGCCGCCTCGGAACCGGCTGGGTCCACGGCCGAACCGGTAGCTGAGAACCAGGAGCCGGTAGCGGCCGAATCGGCTGAACCCGCCGAGGAACCGGAAGAGCCTGAAACGGCGGAGGTACCCGACAGCCCGGAAGCACCGCAGGAACCTGCACCTCGTGCAGAGAAGAGCTCGGCGAAAATACCCGCGGGCGGGCCCTCCACCGCACCCAGCGTGGCGGTCGACCCCGACGCCGAGTTCTCGCGTGTCGAGGCTATCCCCGGCGGTGTCAAAAGCGCCATCGAAGCAATCCTCACCGTCGCCGAGGCCCCCGTGAGCGTGCGCGAGCTTTCTGCCGCGCTCATCGTGAGCGAGCGGGCCGTCGAACACGCCCTCGATCAGCTGTACCGCGAGTACAACGGCGAGGAGACGGAATACGGCGAGGAAGGCATCTCACCCGAGCCGCGCGGATTCCAGCTGCGCCGCATCGCCGGTGGCTGGAAGCTCTACGCCCGCGACGACTTCGCCCCCTGGGTGGCGCGCTTCGTGACTCGCTCCAAGAGCGCGACCCTGAGCAAGCCCGCCTACGAGACGCTTGCCGTGATTGCCTACCGGCAGCCGGTGACCCGCGCGAGGGTCGCCTCGATTCGCGGCGTGAACGCGGACACGGCCATCCGCCAGCTGCTGCAACGGCAGTTGATTCGCGAGGCCGGGCGAGAAACCGGAACCGGCGCGACCCTCTACGAAACCACGGAGCTGCTGCTGGTAAAGCTTGGGTTGAACTCCCTGGAGGAGCTGCCGGCGCTCGCGCCCTTCCTGCCCGATGACACGGAAGCCGCAGTGCTTGCCGAGGGCAACGACTAAGACAACGAATCAATAAGACGAACGAACGTTCGGGAAGTACCTGAAACGTTCGCACTATACAACAGAAAAGAGAAGAACACCATGGCATATGGAAACTCCTCCCGCGGCGGCCGCTC
>ERZ773272.1072-NODE-1072-length-10551-cov-12.357184_pt1 | contig 10551 bp, 19 predicted proteins | sample MGYA00511891_ERZ773272 | MGnify/ENA primary metagenome ERZ773272 (study PRJEB29015, sample SAMEA2738150) | human oral metagenome | biome: human oral; feature: human-associated habitat; material: saliva | place: China | collected 2198 ...
CTAATGATTTTAGGGAGGCAAAAATGAAAGATGTATATCCAATAGTATTAAAAAAAGGAAGTAAGGATAATTACATTGTATTTGTTCCAGATTTCAATATTAATACAGAAGGTGAAGACATGGCTACAGCTATTGAAATGGCAAGAGATGCGATAGGAATAGTGGGAATTGATATGGAGGATGAACATGAGGTTTTACCTAAACCATCAGCAATGACATCAATAGAAACAAATAAAGATGAGTTTATAAGTCTCGTGGATGTGGACTTTGATGAATACAGAAGAAAGAATGATATGAGAGCAATTAGGAAAAACTGTACGATTCCTTCATGGCTTAACTTTGAGGCGGAAAAAGCAGGAATAAATTTTTCGGCTATATTACAAGCAGCTCTTAAAGCAGAACTAAATTTGAAATAGTAAAAAGCCCTGAATATTGAAATTCAGGGCTTTTCCTAAAAGGTATGAAAAAGAAAAAATGAAGATAAAAAAATTAACAATAAAGTTATATTTCATCATCTTCACCTTAGAAGTCACTATAGAGAGGGCGTAAGCTCTCTCTATAGAAATCATACCATAATAAAATATGAAAGGCAAGAAGCGAATGAAAATCACAGTTAAGAAGAGAAAAACAACAGCAAAAGAAAAAGTTATTGGCGGCATCGTGTGGAGAATACTGATTGGTTGCATTGTTTACTTAGCTATAAAATAAGGAGGTGCAACATATGAAGACTATCATAAAAGGCAAATTCTATGATACAGACACATCAATTACAATAGGAACGTTTGGGGAGGAAGAACTTTTCAGAAAAAAAACGGGAGAATTCTTCAAGCTTGACACAAAAATTAGCATAAAGCCTCTTACAAAAGAGGAAGCAAAAAATGTTTACCAATTTACTGCGAAATAAAAAAGCCTTGAACACTGATAAACACAGTATTTTCAAGGCTTTTCTTAATTGGTATCGCCTAGGGGAGTCGAACCCCTGATTCAGCCGTGAGAGGGCTGAAAAGGTTGAGTGATTGCAATGCTTACATCGATTTTGGCACGGCTGATGGCACAGGTGTGTTCATTTTAGTTGCTGTATCTGCAATGGTTTCTTCATCAATGTGGGTGTAAATATTTGCTGTCATCGTAATTGATGCATGCCCCATTAAATATTGAGCAACTCTTATGTCTACACCTGCCTTTTGTAAGTCGGTACAGAATGTATGACGCAGGCAATAAGGCACAAGATCCTCGGCAATAGGATAAGGTGGAACAAGTTGATTTCTATGCATCTTACAACCAGCCGCCAAATTCAATTCTCTTTTAAATGCATTCCATAAATGCTGCCTTCCGCTTTCATCTAATTTTTTACCTACTGTATTTGTACAGATTGTTGTAAAAGGATTTAAATTAGATGGAATCCTATCGTAGAGATAATCAGGAATAGGCACAAGCCTTTCCTTATTGCCTGTTTTAGTTGCGATAATTTTTACTAGCTTTTTATCTCTATCAATATCCATTCCACGAATCGCAGCTGCTTCAGATGGGCGGCACCCGCAGAAAAGCATAAAAAGATAAAATAAAAATCTTGGGTTGGTGTCAGCAACTTCAAGAATGTATTTTCTTTCAAAATCTGTTATAGCTCTTCTTTTGCTCCTGGTTCCTGAAGGCTTTACCAACCCTGTGCATGGATTATCAATTATAAGCTTGTTGTCCACGGCACTACGGAAAAGGGCACACATGCCTTGATAAACTTTATTGATTGAATCAGCAGAGTAACCTTCGAGTGAATTCAAAACTTTTTGACAGTGAAGAGGCTTGACTGCTTTGAGTGGTAAATCTCCAATTATGCTCAAAACATGCTTTTTCATTTTGCAATCATAATTTTTTTGAGTTATATCTTTGCATCCAACTCTATAAGTTTTTACATACTCGTTGTACCAATCTTTTACATGCATACTACCACATAGCATTACACGACCTTCTTCAAGGTCTCGTATCTTATTGGCCATTTTGATAATTGCATCAGTCTCTGATTTTCCTCTAACAAAATATCGCTTACCTTCAAACGTAAAAGACTTTCTATATTTATCACTCATACTAATCCCTTTCAAATTAAAAAGCTTTCGCAAACAACATTTTTATCAGTTGTTTTTACGATTTTTTAAAATTGAAACTAAAGCGAGCGCTGCACAAATTAAGCACCAAATAGACCAAATAATTAAATCAGTATAGCTTCCTGCATTTGTTAGCCCCATCACGGCAGCTAAACCGAAGATCACAATAAGTGCAATATTGCCGCCTTTTCCAACCTTATTTCTAACCACAATAGAAACGATTCCTCCAGCGAGCATTAATATTGCAACTAAAAGTCCTGCAGAACCGCTCACTTCGTTGTTATCAGCCAAAGCGTTACCAAGTCCTGCCATACCAGACTGAAAAGTAACAAAGACACTTAGGATAATTGACAAAATACCTGATACTAATTTCCATGTTTTCATTTTATTTACTTCCTTTCTTTCTTAATAAAAACATATACATCTAAAGTTTATTGCATAAAGCAATCTGATTTGATTGCCAAACGAATAACAAAATTTATGTACTTATTTCATGTTGTGGAATACGCCAACGCATTCACCCAAGATTGTCACCTCTGAAGCGTCAACAATCATTGGCTCAAATTCTGAGTTACATGGACTCAACAAAATTGTATCTCCTTGCCAAAATACTTTCTTTAGAGTAGCTTCACATTCAGAGTTTAGTAGCACAGCGTATACTGAGTTATTTTTGTAATCATAAGTCTTTTTTATAAAAGCGATGTCATTATCAGAGATGCAAGCATCAATCATACTATCACCACGTACGCGAACACAGAAATCTGCCTTGATAGATTGGTCAACGAAAAAATATCCCTCAAAATTCTCTTCACAGAAAATGCCGTTTCCTGCACAAATGTCGCCCAAAATTGGCACTGGGTGAGCTGCAGGGAAGGATAAATTTGAGATATTACCCAAATCAGGTCGAGGGATATATGTTGTTTTATCACTTCTTCCAAGTAGATAATCAATGTCGACATTGAAGAAGTCGGCAATCAATTCTAAAGTATCAAAATCAGGTTGCCTATTGCCACGTTCGTACATTCCTATAGTGCTTCGTGATATTTTTAATTTTTCGCTTAAATCGTCTTGAGTCATTCCTTTTGATGTCCTAAGGGCTTTGAGCCTGCTTTTAAATGAATGATCCATGTTATTTCCTCCACAATTAGAATAACACACAATGTGGAAAAAGTAAAGACAAAAAAACACAATTCGTGTTGACACATATCGTGACAAATGATATAATCAAAAAAACAAAGGAGGAAAAGTGATGAACAGCAAAGAAATAGGCCAAAAACTAAGAACTCTAAGAGGAGATAAAACAATTGCTGAATTTTCAAAGGAAATTGGAATCAAACCATCTACTATAGGAATGTATGAGCAAGGAGAAAGAATCCCTAGGGATGCAATTAAAATTAAATATGCCAAACATTTCAATATGACAGTAGGAGAAATTTTTTTTGGAGAAAATTGTCACATAATGTGACACAAACAAGAAGGGAGAAAGAAATGAAAGATTGGGAACCACCATGTTACACCGAAATGCCCAGTGGACTAATTATTGAAGCAGAACAAATAAAAAAAGCTGAGCATGCTATTAGCTTAGCTTTGAAAATGGTTTTAGAAGATGAAGCCCAAACATATGAAGTAATTCAATATGTCTTAGATAAATATATCGAAAGGCTAAAATCAAAGAAAATCAGCCTATTGTGATTACGTAACAATAACGGAAAGGAACATAAAATGAAAGATTGGCTCGCATCATATTTCATAGGTTTCGTCCTAACATTCTTGATTATAACTCTAATAGAACTAAAGGGATAATATGAATTTCACAACAAGACTAGAAATCACACCTAAAAGAAAGCCCAACACACGATTAGTCCAGACTTCGGATCGGGCGAGAATATAATTAATAGCCTCATTGCGATAGTAGATGCAATAAGGTCTATTGTCAGCATATCGAATATCAATACAATTGTTAGCCTCTAAAGCAGACAATACATCTGGATCAAAGCTAGATATTATTTCATCATTAGCGATTACGCTAGAAGCCTTGATAGTTTTAAGTGCGGAACGCATTTTGAAACGTATAAACATAATTTAATTACCTCCATCTAAATAGGATTATATCACAAAGGAGATAACATGACACTTGAATCACGGACCAAAAGAGCCGAGGAACAATTACATAAGGTAGTAGGTGATTGGTGTGATTATGTTACAACCAGCGATGTGGCAAAAGTATTCGGTTACCAATCGGCAACATCGGCGAGAAAGTACACGTACGGATGCAGAAAGTACGGACGGAAATATTATATTCCAGAAGTCGCTGCAAAAATGGCAGCAGAAGGAATTTACGAAGTGTAGGAGGAAAATATGAACGGATATTTTATCGATGATAAACCTAAAGGAATATTAAAGATTGATGTAAAGAACATAGAAGAATTCAACCAGCTAATTACGAAAGCAAAAAAAGAAGCCAATCAATTGCAGAAAACAATTAACCAGCTCGCATGTTTTCATCTTGAGATAACCCTGGATACGTCAGGAAATCATTTAGATATAAGCGAAGAAGCATCATCAATACTTAATTCACAAGAGATATAGTAAGCGATTGCCTCTATATAAGATTTTAAATGAACAGTATCATAATCATCATGTTTTTTAAAATAGTGAACTTGATCGTTGCCCAACCATGAAGATGCTTTTGAAAGAGTAACCAATTTAGGATTATCGATATAGGTGTTGATGCAACTAGATAAACTCATTTTGGATATTTCGTCCTCTTTTTCAGGGTTGCGTAAAATTGCATAGTCCTTAATTAAGAACTCTAATGCTTTTCGAAATCCCATTCCAGCAATATCGTTTAGACTATCGTTTTCAGCATTCAGTGCTTGGTTATAAATGTCGATAAAGTTTGGAAATTTTGCAGAAATCGAATCTGCAAATTTATTTTCTATATGCCTATGTGGAAAAGTAGACACACAAATATATGAATGAAGATATCTTGAACAATCTTCAGCGTGTGATATAGAAAAGAAAATGTGATTGCAGGATGGACAGTAGTGAACTGAATAGGCTTGATTTTGAAGATATGGTTCATAATAAACGATTGTTCTAATAGGTTCGTTTGAAACAGAGGTACCGCAGTGAGGACAGTGTTTAGGCAATTCTAGGGAAATCTCGACTGCTTCCAATTCATAGCTATTAGAAGATGAAAATAAAGAAGCATTAAATTTTAAGTTCATAAGTAATCTTCCTTTCATTAAATTGAAATATTTGTACATTCAAGAAAAGTATACCACGAAAAGGGAAAGTAAGGTTATCTCAATGAAGTAAAAATAAGGTTGAAATGAACGGAAAGGAAGAACGCAGTGAAAATGTTTAAACAAATAGCAGCACTGGCTGTAGGAATAATGATAGTGCTTGGACTTAATGCAATAGCTACAGCTATAGATAACCCGGAAGTGTACGCAAAGCCTTTGCCTGATCCGGTACCAGTAGAACAACTCGAAACCAATAATCATATAGATAAGATGGCCAAAAGGTATGGATTAAATCCGAATGTCATAAAAGCACTAATTGAAGAGGAGAGCGGATGGCTTGCATCAGCTGAAGGCGATAACGGACAAAGTGTCGGACTCATGCAAATCCAGGAGCGTTGGCACAAAGACAGAATGAAGAGGCTCGGAGTAAACGACCTGTATGATCCCGAGCAGAACATTACGGTTGGTTGCGACATACTATCGGAGCTACTAAACAAGTACGGAAACTATAAGGATGCACTAAGCGCCTATAACAGTGGGAATACCCACGATGGAAGGCAATATGCGGAGCGCATATTAAACGCAGCAAAATAAGGGGGAACAATGATAAAGACAGCAATGATAGAAAGTGTGCCGGGCGGTGACACTAGGAATTCTATGAATAAAAGAGAAATCGCAATGATGATAAGAAGGTTGCGACTAAAACACGGAGTGATAAATTTCGAAATGGTGCTTCAAGACGGAAGAAAAATAAAGAGCCGAAATGAATAAAAGATGCAATGAATTTGATTGCCCTGCTTGTGGCAAACCCAATCCGCGAGAAATGAGACAGTGTCCAAAACTAAAAGGGAAAGCAATTTGTGTACACTGCTGCGAGAACTGTGACACATATGACACGGAAACATTCAGATGCACATGGCATACGGTTAATAGAACTATCGTCATTGATGAAGAGGTCAAGCGACTACGCAACAAAATCGCATTTTTAGAAAAAGAGGTTAAAAAGCAATATAGGAGCAATCAGCCTAAAAGGGGGAACATGTTGCTCAACGAAGAGAAAAGCTGCATTTCGCAGCTCAAAAGACTAGAGAGATTAAGAGAACAAGGGTTTAAATACATATAATTTTAATATTGACAAGAAAGGAAAGAGAAATGAACAAAGAACTTATTAACAGTGCAATTGCAAAGATCACTGAAGAGGCACTATCAATAAAAGATGCATTTTCGCAGATGATCGAGGAACACTTGACTGACATCTGCAAGACAGATGCAGTAGCAACAAAGCTTTTAGCTAAAAACAAATCGCTAAAGGAGTTTTGTGATGAAATGTGGAAAGAAGCAAAGAGCAGGTCCGCAAAGTGTGCAGCAGGAAGCGGCGCGTATATATCAGATAAAGAGTGTTTTGAAAAAGCTGAGGCATATTACGAAATCACTGAAGAGGACAAAAGAACAAAGAACACAGCGAATGTCATTGATATCACAGAGTTACTCTGAAGGAGGATGTCATGGACTTTGTTAAAGAGAAACAAAAATTGCCGTATAGCATCAAGTGGCCAACCAAACTAAAACAATACCTGAATGATGAAATAAACTACCCAATTATTTACAACAGGTTTAAGAAAGAAGCACACTGCCTAAGCTGTGGCAAAGATTATAAGTACTTAAATAGATATCGTGCAGATGATTATGAAATCTGTCCTTGCTGTGGGAAACGCAGAGCAACATGGCCACATACACGCAATATGATTGTTGATAGAACACTAATCTTTGCGACACATACAGATAATGACATTAGAATAGCGGTGGCATCTGTATTTTATAAATATGTTGCAGACGATTGGAACAATATCAAAGATATGAAGGCGGAGATAAGCATAGATGAAGTGCTATATTTTTCTCGGGATAAGCAAGAAGCCTGGTATCAAAATTGGTGGAACAGAAGTCCAAAGGAACAATTTAGAAAAGATACTGGAAAAGGAATAAGAACTTTCATTCCTGCAGAATTAAGAAGATATCAATGTTCAATGCATGCAAGTGTCCAAGATGCTTTGTCTAATGGATTCCTCAAGTATGTAAATATAAAAATCTATGATGCATACGATGAAAGTCATCTGATGAAACTTATATATGTATACAGCAAATATCCACAAGCAGAATATCTCAAGAAACTAGGATATGAGGGAATAATAAAAGACCGCATCTATAATCAAGCAAATCATATCAAAGTCAATTGGAGAGGGGATAGCTTGGAGAAGATGCTAGGCATCACAAAGACAGAAATCGGCAAGCTAAACCAATGGGGATATAAGAGCACAGATAATATAGGAATATACAAATTCTTGAAAAAATATCAAGCAAAGATATCAAAGAAAAACATGGAGGCATTTAATTCAGTGTTTTTATCTGTAAGCGACTATCTAAGAGAATTTGCAAAAGAAGAAAATCCTATAAAGATAAGTGAATATATAGCCAAGCAGAAGGAACTCGACAATAATCGATTAATTGTATATGACTATAAAGATTATTTAAAACAACTAAAAGAACTGGGATATCCGTTAGAAGAATATTATTTATATCCTAAAAATCTTAAGGAGTCTCATGAAAAACTTACAGATGAGATAAACAAGAAGAGAGACGAGAAAAAACGCAGACAAGCAATACAACAAGAAAAAGAATACAAGAAGATCCTAGCGAAAGTAAAGAAATTTACATTTGCAAGTGAAACATTCGTAGTGAGAGCGATTGCAAGCATAGAGGAACTTAAAGAAGAAGGAATAAAGATGCATCACTGCGTTGCAACATATTGCCAAAAGTTAATATCCGGTAATTGCTACATATTCACAGTAAGAAATATAAACGAACCTGATGAGCCGATAGCGACGCTTGAGTTAAACAAGGCCTTGAATAAAATAGTGCAGCTAAGGGGGAAACGAAATGCGGTAGTATCAGATGATATCGAATCGTTTTGTAATTATTGGTTTGAGCATATAGTTACTTCAAACAAAAGAAAGAGAAAGAAGGCATCATAATGAACATAGTAGAAACAGAATACAAAGAAATCACAAGCATCCAAGAGAGAGCAACAGAGCAATTAACTATAGAGGTTAACACTATATATCAGCAGATGGAGGCAATCGGCAACATAGGGCTAAAACTTGCTGCAGAGGCAGGAGAAAGGCTTATAGAAATAAAAGGTAGATTAGCACATGGAGAGTTCGAATCTTGGTGTAAAAACAATCTGACATTTAGCAAAAGGAAGGCCGAAAACATGATGCGATGGTCTCAAAAATGCAAGGACGAAAATAGCATTTTTTCAAAAACGCAAACGTTTACGGATTTGGGAATTTCAAAGGTGTGGGCACTTTTAGCCGCTCCGGAGGATGTGGCCGAAGAGGTACTAAAAGAGGGCGCGAGCGATATGTCAGTCAGGGAACTACAAGAAGAAATATCTAGGCTAAAACTCGAAAAGGAAAAGGTAGAAGGATTAGCAAGAGCAACGGAAGAAGAGCAGGCAAACCTGGAGGAAGAGATAGAAATTCTAAAAAGGCAGCTCGAAGAAGCTAGAAGAGAATCTGAAAGAGAACCTGAGAAGGAAAACTCGCAAAGTACACCTGAAGCTGAAGAGGAAATAGAACAGCTAAAGAAGAAACTAGAAGCTGCAGAGTCAAACCTCCAGAAAACAAAAGAAAAGTTAAAAACAGAAAAGAATAGCAGCGATAAAAAAATTGAAGAAGCCATCAGTAAAGCTAAAGCAGAAGCTCAAAAGGAAGCTGAAGCAATGACGAGTAAGTCGTTAGAGGACATCACAAAGAAGTACGAGGAATCACAGAGTATTATAAACAAGCTTCAGACAGCACTGGCAAATAGCGAAAATAAAGCACTTGCGATATTCAAGGTTAAATCAGACCTATTACAAGAATCGTTCAATTCTTGCCTTGCATCTATAGAGGATGTAGCTGCAGAGGATCAAGAAAAGGGCGACAAAATGAAAGCGGCACTTAGACAGATAATGTCAAATCAGATTGAGAGATTATAAAAAGGAGAGTAGACATGGCACTAAAAATAACAATAGTGATTTGCGCAACACTGGTGATACTTACATTGATAAGTGAAAAAGGGAAGGGCGGCAAGTAATGAGGGCCAAGAAAGAGGGAATCCGATGTGCGCTATGCGGAAAGAAGCTCAGTCATAATAATGCATTTTACACAGACATGGGTGAAGAGGAAATCACTGTATGCTTCGGATGTTATCTAAAAATCAAAAAGCAAAACAATATTTTAAAGGAGGCTAATCATGAGAGTAGCAATTGATGACAACTGGAGCGTATATCAAAAAGGCGAAAAGGTCTATGCAAGTAGAAAGACACCTAAGATGGTAACCGTTATCGGAACATCCGGGCACAAGTTAGATAAAGAGGAGCTTGTGGGTATGCTTGAGAGATTCTTAAGAATGAAAAATATAAAGTTGGGAGAAAAAAATAACGATGGAAACGAAATGTAATAGCATCTATATCTCAGGACAAATTACAGGACTTAAGGAGGAAGATGCAAGAGCAGCATTTGACAAAGCTGAAAAATTGCTTAAAGAAGAATACGAAAGAGTCGTTAATCCAATGAGGTTCGAAGCGGCATACCAAAGTGCAAATCTAACGTATGACGAAATGATGGACATAGATCTAAGATTACTAAAGATGTGCAAGGCAATATATATGTTAAAAAACTGGGAAGGTTCAAAGGGCGCATGTGTAGAAAGATTAATGGCGTTGCAGTTAGGAATGAAAATCATATACGAAGATTAAAGGGGAGCAAGAGCTTCCCTTTAGGGCTATAAAATGGTACGAAAGGGACAATCAGAAATGAGAAACGAAATCGAAATACTTGCAAACGAAGAGCTGAGTTCTGCAAATGAAAAGTTTCCGTTATTTCACAGTAGCCACGAAGGTTTCGCAGTGCTACTTGAAGAAGCCGAGGAACTTGCGGAAGAGTCGGATGAAATAGAAAAGATAATGAACTCTTGGTGGATGTATTTAAGAAGAGATGAAAACATAGATATTCAAAAGAAAAGAGTCGACAAAATAAGAAGACATGCAGTCGATGCGGCTATGGAAGCAATACAAGTTATAGCAATGTGCGATAAGTTCAAAATGTCGTTATAAAAAACTACATATATATATGTAGAAAAACATCGCGAGTGAAAGTCTCGCA
>ERZ773272.1074-NODE-1074-length-10533-cov-10.989979_pt1 | contig 10533 bp, 8 predicted proteins | sample MGYA00511891_ERZ773272 | MGnify/ENA primary metagenome ERZ773272 (study PRJEB29015, sample SAMEA2738150) | human oral metagenome | biome: human oral; feature: human-associated habitat; material: saliva | place: China | collected 2198 ...
TAAGGTTATAATGCAATTTGAAAAAAATCCAAATTTTTCAAGGAGGAGCAATGCAATATAAAAAACTATTCACAATTCCTTTTATTGCACTTTCTTTATTTTCTACTGCGTGCGCCGTGCAAAGTGGAAACGTAGTTGGGAAAGAAAGTGTTTATCCACCAGTAGCAAATTTTTCTTTTGAAATTAAGATAAAACCACTTTCTGATATGGATTATCAGGCTGTCATTACAAATAAAAAAACTAAAAAAATACAAATTATTGAAAGTATGTCACATCCCCCTCTAACTGCAGATCATTTGGTTCAAATACAAGACTTAAATAATGATGGATACCCTGATATTATTTTAAAGGGTTTTCCTGTTGCAGCGTCAGCAATTAATGGTAATGAACTTTATATGTTCAATCCTGAAACTAAACAATTTGAAGAAACTAAAGATATTACCCAGCTTGGCGAAATTCATGCTAGTGGAAAAAACTGTATTTACGTTGATTATCGGAAAAATTCAATGGAATACTCCCAGGATCATTATTGTTGGCGTAATGATAAATGGCATTTTGTTAAAAATAGGTAAAATATTATGAATGATAAATTCGATCAAGATCGCTATATGAAATTGCGTAATAAGATGATAGAAAACAATGAGAACGTTGTCGATAATATCTATTTAGATACTAGGGCAGTTCCAACAATTTCTGCTGGTGTTGCATTAATTGAACGCGGTGAAGATAAGCGTTGGCATGTGAATGCCGATAGAGTTGCGAAATTGGCTAACATGTTAAATTTAACTAAAGAAGAAAATAAAATTCTGAATACCTCATTAAATAAACAAGAAAGCCTTTTAAATAAATATCAACCGAAACCAACTGAATATTCTAACTTCAAGTCTCTGTTATCATCAGAGCTTGGAAAAGAAGCTGCGCAAATATTTGGAACAATAAAGTTAACAAAGCACAATGGTACTTATACTTATGATGTTTATACTCAATCAGAAAGCACAATAAAAATTAGTTTAACTCGTCAGCAGTCGATGGAAATGTATGCTCAAATTGCTCCTGAGTATGAAAGAAGATTGGATAATAAAGTTTTAAAAAAAGTAAATTGCCCTAAAGAAGCTTTATCAGAAGAACAACGTGCGGCTCTATATTCTATGACTTACCATGGTCGGATAGAAAAAGCTAAAAAAGTAGCTGATGCTATTGGCGATTATTGGAGAGGTGAAATTTCAGAGACTGCTTTGCATTCAAGAATGAAACAAGCTATAGGGGCAAATTCTAAAGGGGCAAATTCTAATTTTTCAGGCCGTGAAAAATCTGAATTGCAATATTTGGAGCTGATTAAACAGCGCCCTGAAAAACATAGCATGGAAAAATCTGATACAAATCTTGCAGAATTAAACTTAAGTCCGGCCAGCAAACTCCAAGCTCTAATTCAAGGCTTTAAGCATGACAAAGATGGTACGTTCACAGCCAAAGCATTGGCTGACAATGCCGATGTGGTGGCAAATTTTAGAGATGAGTTGCGAGAGACCTTAAAACAAAATCAGGCTCAAGAAGTTGCTCAAAATACTCCGCAAGTTCAAGAAGAGCGCAGCTATGGTGGTCGTTCGTTTGGTTAAATTCTTCCCAAATTTGAAGAATGCTGATAGCACGTTTTTTCCTTATTCTTTCAATATAGTTACGCATGAATAATAACGAACTTGAACAGGCACATAATCTTTTGCTTGAAACCGCCGAAGTAATGGTACAGTTTAGGCAAAGTACTCATCAGATTGTCCAAAATCTTGAGGATAAATTGGATAAATCACTTTATGATCAACGAAAGATGATTACAGAGATGGTACGCGCGGAAGTGACGAAAGAAATGTCAAATTCGGTGGCAGGTTATGTGCGAGATATGGAAAAGGCACGCAACCAAATGGCTGATCAAGTACGTGAATTCAATGTATACTTGAATAAGGTAAATGAAGAAAATCAGAAGATTTCTTCACGTTTGGTATGGATTATTTCGCTTGCAATGGCAACATTGGTTATTGGCGGATTGGCATTATCTTTCTTTTATACAATGTTGATTGACCAAAAACGACAGGATGCAGATATGGTTGGTCGCATCAATAGAGCCAATATCGTGCGATGCGGTGATGAACTTTGTGTGAAGACAGGTAAAAGTGTAGAAAACGGTTATTGGGTTATTCAGCATAGATAGCTGAGAAACTAAAGGCCGTCTGAAAAATCAGGATAACTGGTTTTCAGACGGCCTTTGTTCTTATAATAGCGGTTTATTGTTTTCACACACCCAGCAACGGAGTTTCCATGCAGTTTTCAGCATTCGGCGAAAAATTCACGCAACACAGCGGCATTTTGCAATTGATGGACGATTTGGGCGACGCGCTCAAAAGCGATAAGCCCGTCAATATGCTTGGCGGCGGCAATCCGGCGAAGATTGCGGAAGTCAATGCGGTGTTCGCCGATGTGTTTTCTAAACTGGCGGCGGAACACGCGGTTGAGAATATCGGCAATTATTCCAATCCGCAGGGCGATGCGGCACTGATTGCGGCTTTGACTGAGTTTCTCAACCGCGAATACGGCTGGAACCTGACGGCGGACAATATCGCGCTGACCAATGGTTCGCAAAACGCGTTTTTCTATTTGTTCAACCTGTTTGGCGGTAAATTCAATCTTTCAGACGGCCAAACGGTTGAAAAAGCCATTTTGTTGCCGCTTGCGCCTGAATATATCGGTTATGCGGACGTGCATGTCGAAGGGCAGCATTTTATTTCGGTAAAACCGAAAATCGAAAATGTCGAACACGAAGGCGAAGCGGGCTTTTTTAAATACCGTGTGGACTTTGACGCGCTGGAGAGCCTGCCTGAATTGAAAGCGGGCAAAATCGGTGCGATTTGCTGTTCGCGCCCGACCAATCCGACCGGCAATGTGCTGACCGACGACGAAATGGCGCGTTTGGACGCGTTGGCGCAGGAACATGGGATTCCGCTGATTATCGACAACGCTTATGGAATGCCGTTCCCGAATATTATTTACAGCGATGTAACGCTCAATTGGCACGAAAACATCATCCTCTGCTTCAGCCTTTCTAAAATCGGCCTGCCCGGCGTGCGTACCGGCATTATTGTCGCTGCGCCGGAAGTGGTCAAAGCCGTCAGCAGTTTGAATGCGATTGTGAACCTGTCGCCAACCCGTTTCGGCGCGGCGATTGCGGCGCCGCTGTTAAACGACGGCCGTCTGAAACAGTTGGCCGACCAAGTGATTCAGCCGTTTTACCGTCAGCAGGCGCAAACGGCGGTTTCCCTGCTCAAACGCGAATTGGGTGCGTATCCGTTGAAAATCCACAAGCCTGAAGGTGCGATTTTCTTATGGCTTTGGTTTGAAAACCTGCCGGTTTCGTCGCAAACCTTGTACGAAATGCTCAAGGCTGAAGGCACGCTGATTATTCCGGGCGAGCATTTCTTTGTCGGCATCGATACGCAAGATTATCCGCACGCGGGCGAGTGCATCCGCATGAGCATTGCGCAGGACGCAGAAACGCTGGAAAAAGGCATTGCCGCGATCGGCAGGGTAGTGCGCGGTTTGTACGATGCGGCGTAAACGGTAAAGTTGACAGCCATTCAGTCAAAAGGTCGTCTGAAAACAGTTTCAGACGGCCTTTTATCATTTATTTATTTTTTTTGAAATGAAATTAATTTTCTTTTAAAATTAACCGTTACGATCGACTTTTGAAAGAAAATACAAATGACTAAGCCCGCTTCCAGACTCAGCATCCTCAGCCTCTCCCTCCTTGCCGTTTCGGCAGCATTTGCCTCAGACGAACCCCAAGCCCGAGAAATCTCCGAACTCGAAACCATCACCGTAACCGCCAGTGCGGACGCATCCAAGGGCGGTTTGATTCCTGCATTTAAGGGCGGACAGGTGGCGCGCGGCAGCCGCGTGGGTATTTTGGGCAATAAAAAAAACCTAGAATCGCCGTTCTCCAATACTGCTTACACCAATAGGCTGATTCAGGACAAACATGCGCGCAGCGTCGGCGACGTACTGCAAAACGACCCGACCGTCCGCGTTGCGCGCGGTTACGGCAATTTTCAGGAAGCGTATTTCATACGCGGCTTTGCCGCCGAATCGGACGATACCATGTACAACGGCCTTTACGGCATCCTGCCGCGCCAATACATCGCCACCGAGCTTTTCGAACGCGTGGAAGTCCAGCGCGGCGCATCCGCCTTCTTAAACGGCATGGCGCCGGGCGGCAACAATATCGGCGGCACGGTATCCGTATTGCCCAAACGCGCGTCCAATGAAGGATTGAACCGGCTGACTGCCAATTACGGTGCGGGAAAACGCGGTGGTTTGGCGGCGGACGTGGCGCGCCGTTTCGGACAAAATCAGGAATTCGGCGTGCGCGTCAATGCGGCGCACCATAACGGCAAAACCGCAATAGACGACGAAAAGTCCAAACTCAGCCTGGTCAATGTCGGCCTAGACTGGCGCAATGAAAATGCCCGCCTTTCCGCCGATTTGGGCTGGCAGGACAACAAGCTCAAAGCCACGCGTACCAATGTTACCCTGTCAGGCCTGACTGCCGTGCCGGCCGTGCCTGATGCCTCGTCCAACTGGGCGCAGCCTTGGACGTATTCCAACGAGCGCGACTGGTTCGGCACAATGCGCGGCGAATACGATTTCAACGACAACCTGACTGCCTACGCCGCCTACGGCTTCCGCCGCAGCAAGGAAAACAATTCTCTGGCAAACCTGACTGTCGGCAATGTCAACGGCGACGGATCGATTTACCGCTTCGACAACGCGCGTAAGGATAAAATCGACACGGGCGAAATCGGTTTGCGCGGCAAATTCAATACGGGCGCGGTAGAGCACGAATGGACCGCCGCCGCCAACCGGTTCCAATCCTCGCGCAAAAACGCTTACATCATGGATTGGGGCAACCAATATACGACCAACCTCTACAACCCGTCCCGCTATCCGCAACCCGCAGCCGCCAACCCGCTGTATTCGGGCAACGACATGGGTAATCCTGCCGTTACCGGCAAAACACGCTTGACCAGCTTTGCCCTGGGCGATACCTTCAGCCTTTGGGACAAACGCCTACAATTCATGCTCGGGGCGCGCTGGCAGCAGGTGCATAACAAGGCTTACGCCTATAATACGGGCGCGCAAACCGAAAATTACAAAAAATCGCGCCTCAGTCCCGCCGTCGGCGCGGTGTACCGCATCACGCCGAATTGGTCGGTGTACGGCAACTACATCGAAAGCCTGGGACAAGGCGCGACCGCAGGCTCGACTGCCTCCATCAACGGCCGGGCCTACGCCGTCAGCAATGCCGGCGAATCACTCAAACCCTATGTTTCCAAACAAAAAGAAATCGGCACGAAATTTGAAGCCAACGGCTTCGGCGCGGGATTGGCCCTGTTCCACACCGACAAACCGCGTTCGCTTTACGTTGCCGAAAGCAGCAACACCGCCCGCTTCACTTCCGAAGGCAAAGACCGCCACCGGGGCGCGGAAATCACCGTTTACGGGGAAGTCGCACAAGGTGTGAAGCTCTTGGGCGGCATTACCCTGCTTGATGCCAAGCAGAAATCTACCGGCTCATCTTCAACTGACGGCAAACGCACCATCGGCGCGGCTAAAACCCAAGCCAACATTGGCTTGGAATGGGAAGTACCGAAAGTGCAGGGTTTGGCATTTGACGGACGCATGGTTTACACCGGTTCTTCCTACGCGGATGCGGCCAATACGCTTAAAGTCGGCGGCTGGACGCGCTTCGACATCGGCGCGCGCTACCACACCCAAATCGGCAGGCATGAAGTCACCTTCCGCGCCCGCCTCGATAATGTTGCCAACAAGAAATACTGGGCATCCGTCGGCGGATACCCTAACAGCGGCTACCTGAACGCCGGCGCACCGCGCAGCTTCACCCTGTCGGCTTCGGTCGATTTTTAATGGACGGGCGGCAAACGGCCTCCAACGGTCCAAAGGTCGTCTGAAACGTTTTCAGACGACCTTGGAGCCTGGGGCGTCCGACTTTGTCCTACGCTTTCGGACAACCGCCGTAAAACTCCGCCTTTGCGGCATTGGCACCGACAACGGGCAATGGATTTTGCTGCGCCGCCGCTTTCTCCGAATAACGTCAAACCCACTAAAAGGTCGTCTGAAACGTGTTCCAAATCCAAAACGCCACCTTCGCCATACCCGGCCGCTCGCTGCTGCACGACATCAGCGTCAACTTTTCCCCTAACCGCGTGTACGGCCTCATCGGTCATAACGGCTCGGGCAAGTCCACGCTGTTGAAACTGCTTACCCGCCAGCATGAACCCGCAGGCGGCAGGATATTGCTGAACGACAAAGAAATACGCGCCTATTCCGCCCGCGCATACGCCAAAGAAGTCGCTTATCTTCCGCAGCAACTGCCCGCCGCTACCGCGCTGACCGCGCGCGAGCTGGTTATGATGGGGCGTTATGCCTGGAGCGGGCTTTTAGGGCGCACGAACGATGCGGACAGACAGGCGGTGGAACAGGCGTTGCGGCTGACGCATACGGAAAAATTTGCCGATCAAATCGTCGATACGCTGTCGGGCGGCGAACGTTCGCGCGTCTGGCTGGCGATGTGCCTGGCGCAGCAAAGCCGCTTTTTGCTGCTGGACGAACCGCTTGCCGCTTTGGACATCGCCCACCAAATCGACGTGATGGCACTGGTGCGCAAGCTGTCTCGCGATTTGGGTTTGGGCGTCATCATTGTCATCCACGACATTAATCTGGCGGCGCAGTATTGCGATGAACTGGTTGCTCTCAAACAGGGACGGCTATTAAAAACGGGCAAACCCGCCGACATCATGACCGCAGAAGTGTTGAAAGACATTTACAGCGTCGATATGAACATCATCGCCCATCCTGAAAACGGCCGCCCCGTGGCATTGCCTTGACGCAGGCAAGCCGTCCTGCCACATAAGCTCCGACCATAAAATCCGCCACCCGAATCCAAACCGGATGACATTGCAGACCATTGTAGAATACCTGTATCCGATATGTTTCAGACGACCCTTTATTCAAAAACCGAAAAACCTTCCAAGCTGATGTCCCACCGCTTTTCAGACGATATTCTCCGCCTTGCCGCACGGCTGTTTTTTACCGCCGCCCTCCTGTTTTCCCTGCCTGCACCCGCCGCACCGCGCGTGGCGACTTCGGACTGGACGGTCGCCGAAACACTGACGGCGATGGGGCATCCGCCCATCAGCGTCGCCGACCGCCGCGTGTACGATACCTGGGTGAACCATCCTCCGCTGCCCGCTGCCGTCAAGGAAGCGGGGCTGCGCTTCCAGCCGAATTTGGAGCGGCTGTATCAGATAAAGCCTGATTTTTTCGTGCAATCTTCCTGGTATGCCGCCGCCAAGTCCCAGTTTGAAAAAATCGCCCAAGTACGCGAAGTGGATTTCGGCACGGCAAAAGGCATCGAATATGCCCACACGGTCGAAGCCACGCGCAGGCTGGGTAAAATCATCGGCGACCCTGCCGCTGCCGAAAAGCTGATTGCCGGTACGGAAAACCTGTTTGCTCGCGCCAAACCCGCGCTTTCGGCATATCGCGGCCGCCCGTTTGCGGTGGTGCAGTTTGCCGACGGGCGGCATTTGCGGATTTACGGCAAGACTTCGCTGTTTCAGGCCGTGTTCGACAAATTGGGGCTAAACAATGCCTGGACGAGCAAAAGCAACGAATGGGGTTTCGAAAACATCACGCTTTTAGATTTGGCAAAGCTGCCGCCGAACACGCTGCTGATCATCGTCAAACCGCATCCTCAAAATACACGTGCAACGCTCGAAAAAAGCGCGCTTTGGCAACGTCTGCCGTTCAGCCGCCCTGCAAACCGCCGCATCTTCGAGCCGTCGTGGAGCTACGGCGCGCTGCCATCCATGCAGCGTTTCACTTTGCAACTGATGCGTTCGATGTCGTCTAAAAACCCGTCCGCACAAAAGGAAGTCGCATGGTAAAGATTTTCAGACGACCCCTGCCTATCCTTGCCGCCGCGTTGGCAATATCATGCGCGCTGACGGCGTTTTGGATATTGAAGCTGGAATGGACGCTGCCGTGGCTGCGGCTGTTTGATCGTCCCGACAGCCTGCCTTTGGACGCGCTGATGGTGCAGAACAACACCCTGCCCCGCATGGCTATGGCGCTGCTCGCGGGCGGCAGTACGGCGATGGCGACCATGCTGATGCAGCAGTTGATGCGCAATCCGCTCGCATCCGACAGTACGCTGGCAGTCAGCAGCGGCGCGCAGGCGGCTTTGGTGGCGGCGACCGTGTTCGCCCCTTCCTTCCTTGCCTACGGCACGTCCGCCGTGGCGTTTGCCGGCGCAGCGGCGGCTTTGGGCGCGGTATTGCGGCTGTCGGCACGGCGCGCTCTGCAACCGCTCAGCGTCGTGCTGGCGGGTTTGGTGGTCAGCCTGTATCTGGGTTCCCTCACCGGTATCGTGATGCTGTTTTTCAGCGAAGAGACGCGTGGTGTGATGCAGTGGGGTAGCGGCTCCCTGGTGCAGGACAGTTGGCGCGATACGTTGGGGCTTTTGTGGCGGATTGCCGTTGCCGCCATACTTACCGCCTTTTTAATCAAACCGTTAAACATCATGAGCCTGGGCGACACGCAGGCGGAATCGGCAGGCATACCGGTGAAGAAAATCCGCCTGCTGTCTTTGGCGGTTGCTGCATTTTTGAGTGCGGGCGTGGTCGGCTTTGTCGGCATGATGGGCTTTGTCGGATTGGCGGCGGCGACGCTGGTGCGGCAAATGGGCGTACGCACGCTGTCCATGCGCCTGATTTGTTCCTTCATCGTCGGCGCACTGCTTTTGATGCTGACGGACAACGGCCTGATGCTGCTGAAACACTACCGCGGCATCGATCTGCCCGCCGGCGCTGTAACTGCCCTCGTCGGCGCGCCGCTTTTGTTGTGGCTGACGGCGAAAGCACCTCCGCGGCCTTCGTTTCAGACGACCTCCGATATTTCAACCGCCGCACCGCACGTCCCGCGCCTCTTGCGCTTTCTGCCGCTTATCGCCGTCGCTGTATCGGTATTGGCGTTTACGGTCGGACGCTATGACGAAACCCTGCGCCTGACCATAGACCCGGAATATTTCGTATTCCGCTACCCGCGCGTGCTGCTCGCCGCCGCCACCGGCACCATGCTCGCGTTGACCGGTGTCATACTGCAAAGGCTGACGCAAAACCCGATGGCGGGACCCGAACTCTTGGGCATCAGCTCCGGAACGGCATTCGGCGCGATGGCGGTAGTGATGCTGTTCGGCATTACCTCGGGCAGCAGCTGGTTTTGGCTGACAGGTATCGTTTCCGCTCTCGTATCCTTGGGGCTGTTGATGCTGTTCAACCGCAAAAACGGATTTACCCCCGAAAAAATCCTGCTTACCGGCATGGCACTGGCCGCACTCGCCGATGCCGCCATCCGCATTTGGACGGCAAGCGGCGATTTCCGCGTACAACTGCTTTTATTGTGGATGTCAGGTTCGACCTATCAGGCAACGCCCGAATCCGCCCTTACCGTCGGCCTCCTCGCTGTCGCCTCGCTCCTCCTCATCCTCCCGCTGCAACGCTGGCTCGGACTGCTCAGCCTGAACGCGACAATCGCCCGCTCTGTCGGCATCAACATCCCCCTCGCACGGCTGGTGCTGATCGTCTCAAGCGCAGCGTTAACCGCCTTATCCACCCTGCTTATCGGCCCCTTGAGCTTCGTCGGACTGCTTGCGCCACATCTGGCCCGTATGCTCGGCGCACGCCTGCCCAAACAGCAACTTGCCGCCGCCGCACTCATCGGCGCATCGGTTATGATGATGGCCGACTGGCTGGGCAGGCAGGTAATGTTCCCTTACGAAGTCCCTGCCGGAATGATGGCCACGCTCATAGGCGGCGCATATTTCATGATGATGATGCGCAAGCTTTAATGGGAACGAAGATACAAAAAGGTCGTCTGAAAACAGTTTCAGACGACCTTTTTCTATTTCATGCATCGAAATATAGTCAATTAAAAACAAAATAGTACAATACTCAACTTTGAAGGTATGGCATACTCTGCGGACTTAAGGAACAAAGCTTTAAACTATTACGAACAATGCAAAAACATCAGCCAAACCGCAGCAACGTTTAACTTGTCAAGAAACACGCTTTACCTGTGGATTCGCCTTAAAAAACAAACAGGCAGCCTAAAACATCAAGTTACCGGTCTAAATGCCGTCAAATTGGATAGGCAAAAACTGGCTCAATATGTTGGGCAACACCAGGATGCCTATCTGCATGAAATCGCCAAACATTTTGATTGTACGCCAGCCGCCGTTTGCTATGCACTCAAACAGATGGGGATGACGCGCAAAAAAAGACCACCACTTACAAAGAACAAGATCCGGCCAAAGTAACGCATTATTTGACACAGCTGGCCGAATTTTCCGACTACCAACGTGTTTATTTGGATGAAACAGGATTTGACCGCTACCTGTTCCGTCCCTAT
>ERZ773272.1075-NODE-1075-length-10524-cov-10.371764_pt1 | contig 10524 bp, 6 predicted proteins | sample MGYA00511891_ERZ773272 | MGnify/ENA primary metagenome ERZ773272 (study PRJEB29015, sample SAMEA2738150) | human oral metagenome | biome: human oral; feature: human-associated habitat; material: saliva | place: China | collected 2198 ...
AAAACCAACCAGAATTGGCTAAAGAACTCATGGACTTTTTCACAGCTGAGGAAGATGTACACCTGATTGATATTTTGCCAGCGATGACAGGAGAAGACTTTGGCTTCCTCTTGAGCAAGGTTCCTGGGGTCATGTTCTGGCTTGGAATTGATACCCCTTATGCCCTGCACCATCCAAAGATGAGCCCAAATGAAGCGGCTCTACCTTTTGCTGTCGAAAATATCGGTAAGTTTTTGAAAATGAAAGTTAACCAATAATCCCTTCATCCAACTCCGTCTGGAGTTGGATTTTTTATGTTCCTGTGTGGAATGATTTCGGTTGTCCTGAAAAAATGATACAATAAAAGCTAGACAAAAGGAGTTAGCATGAAGAAAACACTACGAAAAGAAACCATCGCAGCCATGAAAGAGTTGCCTCAATCAGTGAAAGCAGAGGCAGATAGCCAATTAACCCAACGTTTCATCCAGCTTCCAGCCTTTCAAGAGGCACAGACCTTGGCAACCTATCTGTCCATGGGTCATGAATTTTCTACAGCTAGCTTGATCCAAGCCGCTCTTCAAAGTGGGAAACGTGTCTGTGTGCCTCGGACCTATCCACAAGGTCGGATGGAATTTGTGGAATATGATCCTAATATTTTGGAAAAGACACGCTTTGGTTTGCTGGAGCCCAATGAACAGGGCAAGGTTGTGGATAAGGCAGAGATTGATCTGATCCATGTACCAGGCTTGGTCTTCCAGTCAAAAGGCTACCGAATTGGCTATGGTGGTGGCTATTATGATCGTTATTTAGCAGATTTTACTGGAAAAACGGTCAGCACCACTTATTCCATCCAGCAAGGGGAGTTCCAGCCAAATGCTTTTGATGTAGCAGTTCAGGAGGTGCTAGTCTATGAAATTCCTCTATGATCGTCGTTATCCTGTGACAAGCATCTTGTTGCTCGTCACAACAGCAGTTTTTCTTTCTATGTTTATCCGATTTGGAGGTGACTACCAAACGGGTGCTGCTATCTACTATAGCGGTGGTGTCATTGGAGAGGTCATTCAGATGGATCCAAGCCAGCTATGGCGATTGATTACTGCCACCTTTGTTCATATCGGCTTAGAGCATTTTGCGGTCAATATGATTAGCCTCTATTATTTGGGACATTTGGCAGAAGATCTATTTGGTTCCAAGGCTTTCTTGGCTCTCTATCTCTTATCAGGTATCATGGGCAATGTTTTTGTCGCTATTTTTACACCAGATGCCATTGCGGCAGGAGCTTCTACAGCCCTCTTTGGACTTTTTGGGACCATTGGTGCCTTGCGCTTTATTGTTCAAAGTCCCTATATTCGTCACTTAAGCCAATCTTATACGAGCTTGATTGTGGTCAATTTGATTTTTAGCTTTATGCCAGGAATTAGTATGGCAGGGCATATCGGTGGCTTAGTAGCTGGGGTGATGCTGGCTTATGCCTTTCCAGTAAGAGGGGAGGCCCGCTTTATGAACCGAACCTATCAGATCAGTGCCGCCTTGTCTTATCTCTTACTATTACTCTATTTTTTAGGCAAATTGGTGAATCTTTTTTAAGGAGGGGCTGGGCAAAAACTGTCCAGCCTTCGCTATTTGATAGAAATAACTGTATGACGCAGTGGTTGATTGCTCAAAGCACTGTTTTGAGGTGGTGGAAAGATTGAAAAGGTTTGGGAAAACTTTTCAATTTTTTTATTTTACGGAGTTCTTTTCCACTCATCTTTTTTTCTAAAAAATGTAGCGAAATCGTAAACTAACAGATAATTGACAAAATTTCCAACAATTGTAACTATTTATTATAATAATATCAGGATGAGCAAATGAAGCCTATCTTGGTAGGATGATAACCTAGGAGGTTATGAATAAAAGAGTAAAAACATCCATTTAGAAAGCGCTTGCAAAAGAATTGAGAAAGGTGTAAACTGGAGATATAAAAATCAAAAATAGTGTTATTTTGTCAGAAATAGCGCAAAAATAAAGGAGATTTGCCATGAAAAAATGGTTGTTAAGACTCTCATTGGTTGTGATGACGCTTTTGCTCCTACCAATCCAAGCTGTTCAAGCCTGTTGCGGTTTTATCATTGGTCGCCAGTTGACCAAGGATGGGACCACTCTCTTTGGTCGGACAGAAGATTACCCTTATTATCCAAATGGAGGAAAGCACAACAAAAACTTTGTTGTTGTTGATGCCAAGAATTATAAGGAAGGGGACCAACTGGAAGACGAATCTAATGGATTTACCTATCCTCATGCTGCCAGCGAAATGAAATACACAGCGACCTATGACTCTGCTCGTGGAGATGGTAGTAATGGCGCCTTTGGGGAACACGGATTCAACGAAGCCGGTGTCTCTATGACCTCAACTGTTACAGCCATTCCAAACAAAAAAGTCTTGAAGACAGACCCATTGACAGAAAACGGTCTCCCAGAAGCTGCTATGCTGGATGTGATTTTACCTCGTGCAAAATCTGCTCGCGAAGGAATCGAACTACTTGCGAAAGTCATTGAAGAAAAAGGTTCAGCTGAGGGGAATACAGTTGTTATTGCGGACCAGAAAGAAACGTGGTATATGGAAATTCTTTCAGGTCACCAATATGTGGCTGTAAAAGTACCGGAAGATAAATATGCAGTTTTTGCTAATACCTATTACCTTGGTCATGTCAACTTGAATGACACTGAAAATGTTATTGCTTCAAAAGATGTTGAAAAAGTAGCAAAAGAATCAGGAAGTTACAAGACAGATAAAGATGGCAATTTCCATATTGCGAAATCTTACGGACCTGAAAAATATGCTGAAGGAGACCGCTCACGGACCTATGCAGGAATCACTCTATTGGATCCAAATTCAAAAGTGACATATGAGGATGATGAGTACGAACTCTTCCGGTCACCAACAGATCCAAATAAGAAATTCACTTTAGAAGATGCCTTTGCTATGCAACGGAATCGCTTTGAGCACTTAAATGGTCGCTTCGTACCGGACGATCAAATTGGCGTGAAGAAACAAGGTGACAATGGCGCAAACGACACTGTTCGCAAGGATCAATACAAATATGCATTAGGTAATGAAAATGTTATCGATGCCCATGTGTATCAAATCAATCCAAAACTACCAAAATCATTTGGTGGTACAGTTTGGCTAGGAATGGGGCCTTCTCGGAATACTCCATATGTCCCATTCTATGGAAATGTGAAAGATACCTACGAAGCCTTTAAACCTCAAACAGCTACTTATGATCCAACTTCATGGTATTGGACAGTATGGCATATTGACAACATGGCCATCAATAACCAAGATATCTTCGGAAAAACTGTTCAAGATCACTGGAAAGCATTAGAAAAAGGATTTATTGCTGATCAAGAGAAGAAGGATATTGAATATTATGCATTGAAAGATCAACCGGAAGCTGCAAAAGCTGCTGAAGATAAAGTAACCAAAGATTCACTTGACTTGTCTGATCGCCTTTTCCAACACTTCAAAGATTATGAAAAATTAATGGAAAAACAATTAGAGGCAGCTGGACGCAAGTCGGATCCTTATCGTGCTTCTAAACCAGATAATTATAAAGATCCTGAAGAGCCTAAGAAACCAGACACACCAACAGTTCCAGAAAAACCACAAATCAGTGAAGATGCGAACAAGGTTCACATTCCAGCTCCAAATTATGTAGCAACCCCTTCTACACGCGATATTCCTGCTAATGCAGAAGGAAATCCAAACAATCGCTTTGGTTATGTTGCTAACAAGGACAAACAACCGGTTGTATCTCCTAAAGTAGAAACTCCTGTGAAGCCAGAAGAAACGGTTCAAGCTCCAGCTGAAGCTCCTGTAGCAGGAAACAGTGTAAACAACAATAATCGCTTCGGTTCTAATTTCAATCCGGGCGAAATTGAAACTTTCCCAAATACAAATTATTCTTACAATGTTCATCCTTAAAATATAAATGAGGTGGACGAGGTTCTAATATATGAAAGAGGCTGGATGTTTTATCCAGCCTCTCTTTTATATCCTTATGATTTGTGAACAGTTTAGTCCACAGTTTTCCCAGTTTCTTCTAATTGCTTTCCAAGATCAATGATGTATTGTTTGAGATCATCTTTAACCTGAGGGTGTTTCAAGGCATAATCAATAGATGTTTTCATGAAACCAAACTTGTCTCCTACATCGTAGCGCCGTCCCTTAAATTCACGAGCAAAGACTCGTTGGGTCTTGTTTAGGGTATCAATAGCATCAGTTAATTGGATTTCATTTCCAGCTCCTGGTTTTTGGTTTTCCAAAATCTGGAAGATTTCTGGAGTCAGTAAGTAACGACCGATAATGGCAAGGTCACTCGGTGCTTCTTCAGGTGCTGGTTTTTCGACAAAGGTTTCAACGCTATAGAGTCCGTTGATGCCTTCTCCTTGAGGAGCGATGACTCCGTAGGCAGAAACTTCTTCATGGGGAACTTTCATGACAGCAATGGTTGAAGCATGTGTCTCGTCATAGTCATTCATCAATTGCTTGGTGAGAGTAGTAGCTTTATCATCTGTGATATCCATGAGGTCATCTCCCAGCATAACGACGAAAGGCTCGTTCCCAACAAAAGCTTTAGCTTGTAAAACCGCATCTCCAAGTCCACGAGGATGTTTTTGACGAATGAAGTGGAGGCGCATCCCAGTAGTTTCATCGACCAGTTTCAACAGGTCGTTTTTCCCTTTTTCCTTGAGGTTGTACTCAAGTTCGAAGTTTGAGTCGAAATGGTCTTCGATCGAACGTTTTGATTTCCCTGTTACTACCAGAATATCCTCGATACCTGATTTGAGAGCTTCCTCTACGATAAATTGGATTGTAGGTTTGTCAACGATTGGCAACATTTCCTTTGCCAAAGCTTTGGTAGCTGGGAGGAAGCGGGTCCCCAAGCCAGCTGCAGGAATGACTGCTTTTCTAACTTTAGTCATATAGATTCCTTTCTAAAAGGTATGATTGATAAGAGGGGGTGGACTTATTTCCACTCATTTTCTTCTTTAAATTCATTGCTCATCATGTTGTGGATGGCCTCGCGGATATCTTGCCCTTCGTAGATGACTTGGTAAATGGCCTGCGTGATCGGCATATAGACGTCCAACTCTTGTGCGAGTTCATGGGCGACTTTGGTTGTAGAAATCCCTTCAATGATCATGCCCATATTGGCTTCAATGTCTTCTAATTTTTCACCACGTCCAAGCGCATCCCCAGCGCGCCAGTTGCGAGAATGGACAGACGTTCCGGTAACGATCAAGTCTCCGACACCAGACAAACCACTGTAGGTCAAAGGACTGGCCCCAAGCTTAACGCCAAGGCGGGTGATCTCAGCCAGACCGCGCGTGATGATAGCTGCTTTGGCATTGTCCCCGTATCCCAGTCCATGTAAGGCTCCAGCTCCAACAGCAATGATATTTTTCAAAGCTCCAGCCGTTTCCACCCCGATGACATCTGTATTGGTATAAAGGCGGAAGTAGTGGTTGCTAAAGAGTTCTTGAACATAGCGTGCAACTTCTAGATCTTTTGAAGCGGCTGTGATGAGAGTGATATCACGGACGATGGTTTCTTCCGCATGGCTCGGACCTGAGACAACCACAACCTCACTGCGAAGAGAAGCAGGGATTTCTTCCTCAAGAATCTGGGAAATACGATCATGTGTACCAGGCTCTAGCCCTTTAGATGCGTGCATAACCGTTACACGGTGATCTAGTGTCTCAGCGACTTGTTTAGCTACCAAGCGGGTTACCTTAGTCGGAACCACAAAGAGGATAGCATCTACACCGTCCAAGGCCGCTTTCAGATCGGTCGTAGCTGTAATCTGATCGCTAATAACGATGTCTTTAAAATAGCGTTGATTGGTATGATCCGTGTTGATTTCATCGATTTGTTCTTGGATATTTCCCCAGAGACGGACGTCATGGCCGTTATCATTAAGGACTTGTGAAAGGGCTGTTCCCCATGAACCAGGACCCAATACTGCAACGGTTTGTTTTTCCATTGTATCTTCCATTTCTATGTCTATTTTTAAGCAAGTCTAGAAATTCTAGGGCTTGCATCTTCAAAACCGCTCCAAGAGGGCCTTGAAGGATGGTTCTACTCTTGTCTCTATTTTAACATAATATAGGTAAAAAAACTTGGATAACTATCAATTGTTTTGTGAAGATCTTTCATTTTCAAAGGATAGCAAATAAAAAATGCCACTTTTTGCTTGCATTATTACTAGTTTGTGATATAATAATTTTCGCTTATTATTATGAATATAAGGGGAGATAAAATGAAAAAGTTGGCAATATATCTATTGATGATGTTTTCATTATTGATGGTATGCTTTACGCTTTTTTCTAAAAAAGTAAATGCAGAAACGTCAAAAAAAGTGGATGTCATCACCGAGGTAAAGATTCAAAACGATAAAGGTGAAGCTTTGACAGGACCGGTTGATCGATTTGATAGTTTCCGTCTGAATGCAAAATTTGCTTTGGAGGGAAAAAATGTTAAAGCAGGAGATACAACAGAAGTTAGCGTTGCCTCTCCGATAGATATCAAATCTCAAGATTTTGAGATCAACGATAAAATTACTGGTAAAAAGATTGCCGACGCAAAAGTTGACGCAGCTACTGGTAAAATCGTTTTGACCTTTACAAAATTTGTGGAAGAAAAAAATGATGTTTCAGGTTCATTCTTCTTCTATGCTCAAGTTAATAAAGTAAAATCTCCAAATGATGGAGAAGTTCCAGTTAAAGTTTCTGTAAATGATAAAGTGAAATTCACAGGAAAAGTTACAAGTGGTACAATCGGTGGAGGTAACCGCTACTCTATCATTAAATCGGGTTGGAGCGAAAAAGGAAACAAAGAGCTTGGCTTCCGAATTTCTGTAAACAGAACGAATGAAGTCATTAATGACGCTGTTGTTACAGATACTTTGAAATCACCAGGTATCACCTACAAGCCAGGAAGTTTCAAGATTAAAAAAGGAACTTGGGAATATAACAATGGTAAATGGGAACTCAAAAACGCAAAAGATGTTACCGCTGACTATACAGTGAATATTAATGGAAATTCATTTTCTATTAATCTAGGTAACATTGCTGCTGATGATCAATTTGCTATTGAATATGGGGCAGATGTAAACTATGCTGTTGTTGATGGTGAAAAAATTCTTAACCAAGCTACTATCAAGGGAAGCAATAAGGATGAATACTCATCAAATAGTACAGTGAAAATCCAAATTGCTGGTGGTGAAGGTATTGGTTACGAATTTAGTATTAAAGTTACTAAGGTAGACGAACAAAACAGACCTCTTAAAGGAGCAAAATTCCAAGTTGTTCGACAAGCAACTGGTCAAGTGATTGGTGAATTCGAGTCAGATGCGAACGGTGAATTTACTGTCAAGAACATCCTTCGTGACAAATACATCATCAAAGAAATTCAAGCTCCGGAAGGCTATGGGTTGGCAGAAGATACAATTGTTGAAGCTAGTGAATTTACGACACCAACTAAACCTGTTAGCAAAACGATTGTAAACAAGAAAGAGAAGCCAGCCAAAACTCAAGCTACTATCGAGCTGGATAAAAATCTTACAGGTCGTGATTTGGTAGATGGCGAGTTTAGCTTTGAATTGTACGAAGGTGCAAACAAGCTTCAAACTGTTACCAACAAATCTGGCAAAGTAACCTTTGATGCTATCTCTTACACAGCAGAAGGTGAACACACTTACACTGTGAAAGAGGTCAAAGGCGATAATGCCACTATTGCTTACGACACAGCTGAAAAACAAGTGACTGTTAAAGTTACTCGTGATGGAAATGCCTTGAAGGCAGAAGTCGTCTATCCAGAAAACAAAACCTTTACCAATGCCTTCACACCAAACGCAACGACTGCAACAATTGAGTTGTCTAAAGAGTTGACAGGTCGTGAATTGGTAGACGGTGAGTTTAGCTTTGAATTGTACGAAGGTACTAACAAACTTCAAACTGTTACCAACAAATCTGGCAAAGTAACCTTTGATGCTATCTCTTACACAGCAGAAGGTGAACACACTTACACTGTGAAAGAGGTCAAAGGCGATAATGCCACTATTGCTTACGACACAGCTGAAAAACAAGTGACTGTTAAAGTTACTCGTGATGGAAATGCCTTGAAGGCAGAAGTCGTCTATCCAGAAAACAAAACCTTTACCAATGCCTTCACACCAAACGCAACGACTGCAACAATTGAGTTGTCTAAAGAGTTGACAGGTCGTGAATTGGTAGACGGTGAGTTTAGCTTTGAATTGTACGAAGGTACTAACAAACTTCAAACTGTTACCAACAAATCTGGCAAAGTAACCTTTGATGCGATTTCTTACACATCAGAAGGTGAACACACTTATACTGTGAAGGAAGTCAAGGGGAACGTACCAGGTATCACATACGATACAGCCGAAAAACAAGTAACCGTTAAGGTAACAAAAGATGGAGACAAGCTAAAAGCAACAGTTGTCTACCCAGAAAGCAAGGTCTTTGCAAATACTTACTCAGCTCCAAATCCAGCAAAAGCTCAGATTTCAGCCAGCAAGATTTTGGAAGGCCGTGCCTTGAAGGATGGCGAATTCAGCTTTACCTTGTTGGATGAAGCTGGAAAAGTCCTTCAAACAAAACAAAATGCTGCAGATGGTTCCGTAGCTTTTGATGAAATTTCTTATTCTCAAGAAGATGCAGGAAAAACTTTCCACTACACGATTAAGGAAGTAATCCCTCAATCTCAAGAAAAAGGAATGATCTATGATCAAGCCAGCATCGAAGTGACAGTAACTGTTACGAAAGATGATGCAAGCAATACCATCAAGGCTACAGTGGCATATGGTGCGAAGACATCCTTCACCAATACCTTTGTCACAAGTGAAATCCCACCAACTCCACCAGTAGTCGAAAAACCAGAAGCTAAGCTTTATACGATTCAGCTTCACAAGGTCAATGGTGAAGGTCGAGCTCTAGCGGGAGCAGTCTTTGGACTCTTTGAAGCGGATGGTAGCACTCCAGTTGCCAACCCTTATGGTGAAGGTCAAGCGACAGCGACATCCGACGCTAATGGTCTTGTAAGCTTTGTAGGCTTTGAGGCTAAGGATTATGTAGTGAAAGAATTGACAGCTCCAGAAGGTTACCAACTTTCAACAGCTTCAATCGCTGTCTCTGCAACAGAATTGAGCGCTGCGTCAGATATAGTAGTGGATAAAGGAAATGTGGTCAACCAACCGTTTACTGAAATCCCACCAACTCCGCCAGTTGTTGAGAAACCGGAATTGACTCTCTACAGCATTCAATTGCACAAAGTCAATAATGAAGGCAAAGCCTTGGCTGGAGCAGTCTTCGGGCTTTTCGAAAAGGATGGTAGTACACCGGTTGCAAACCCATACGGCGAAGGTCAAGCGACAGCGACATCCGATGCCAACGGTCTCGTGACCTTTACAGGACTTGAAGCCAAGGATTATGTGGTGAAAGAAATCACTGCTCCAGAAGGTTACCAACTTTCTGAAGAAGCGATTACTGTTTCATCTAGTCAATTGATTGCCTCAACCAATCAAGTACTTGATCAAGGTAAAGTAGTCAATAAGCCATTCACTGCTATTCCACCAACACCACCAGTCGTTGAGAAACCAGAACTGAAACTCTACACGATCCAACTTCACAAGGTTGAGGGTGAAGGTAAAGCTTTGGCAGGGGCAGTCTTTGGACTCTTTGAAGCGGATGGTAGCACACCAGTTGCCAACCCTTATGGCGAAGGTCAAGCGACAGCGACATCCGATGCTAACGGTCTTGTAAGCTTTGTAGGCTTTGAGGCGAAGGACTATGTGGTGAAAGAGTTGACAGCGCCAGAAGGTTACCAATTGTCAACTATTTCAATTACTGTTTCTGCGTCAGAATTGATTGCCTCAACCGGTCAAGTACTTGATAAAGGTAAAGTAGTCAATAAACCATTCAATGCTATTCCACCAACACCACCGACTGTTGACAAACCCGAGTTAAAACTTTACAACATTCAACTGCATAAAGTGAATCTAGTAGGTCAAGACCTTGCAGGTGCTGTATTTGGTCTCTATGAGGCAGATGGTGTGACACCAGTTACCAACCCATATGGCCAAGGCCAAGCGACAGCGACATCCGATGCCAATGGTCTTGTTTCCTTCACTGGATTGGAAGCAAGAGATTATGTTATTAAAGAGTTGACAGCGCCAGCTGGCTACCAATTATTAACGGATGTTATTACTGTATCTGCTAGCGAATTAAAAGCTGCACCTAACCTTGTAGTAGACAAGGGGACAGTCATAAACTATCTAACTCCACCAAACACTCCTCCTACTACACCACCAAACACACCACCAACACCGCCTACTACACCACCAACAGACAAACCAAAAGGAGATAAACCTTCTGGAAGTCAACCAAAAGAAGATAAGAAACATACCCTTCCTTCTACAGGTGAAACAGTAAGCGAAGGACTAGTAGTTGCAGGACTTGCTTTGGCAGTAGCTGGAAGCA
>ERZ773272.1076-NODE-1076-length-10523-cov-72.330913_pt1 | contig 10523 bp, 6 predicted proteins | sample MGYA00511891_ERZ773272 | MGnify/ENA primary metagenome ERZ773272 (study PRJEB29015, sample SAMEA2738150) | human oral metagenome | biome: human oral; feature: human-associated habitat; material: saliva | place: China | collected 2198 ...
TCTGGCCTGCGCCGAAGATTAACTCGGGCCTGGTGGGTTTCCGCATGCGCGAGGAACCTCTCTCTACCGTTGACCGTGACCTGGTGTTCACGATTGTGGACGCTGCATTCGCTCAGCGCCGTAAGACTCTGCGTGCGGCGTTGAGTTCATGGGCGGGTTCGGGTGCGCGTGCGGAGCAGATTCTGGTGGCTGCCGGTATCGCTCCGACGGAACGCGGCGAGAAGCTGGACATTCATGGCTTTATCCGCATTGCGGAGGCTTCGCTGACTATTCCGGCTGATCCTGCAGCGCAGTAGCTTCTTCCCGCTCTTGAGTTTTTCACTGACGTTCTCACGCGATTTCCCGCGCGAAAGGTGTATGCGCTGATGAGTACCGCCTCCCAGGTCGCTATTTCGGTTGACGCTCCCGGTAAGGTCAATCTGTACCTTGCCGTAGGGGATGTCCGCCCGGACGGCTACCACCCGTTGACTACGCTTTTTGCGGCGGTCTCTCTAACGGAGACCATCACGGTCTCTGAAGGGCAGACACCTGGGCTGAGTCTGAGCATGGATATTGTGCCCGGCTCCCTGGTGGATCAGCAGATGCAGGCGGGGCAGTTCGACCCTGCCGCTGTGCCGATGGACGAGCGGAATCTCGTGTACCGTGCCGCCGAGCTGATTCTTGCGGAACACGGTATTGAATCTGCCCCGGCACTGCACCTGCATATTGCGAAGGCTGTGCCCGTGGCAGGCGGTATGGCTGGCGGCTCTGCTGATGCTGCCGCCGCGCTGATTGCTACGGACCGCTACCTGCACACAACCGGCCGCACCGGTGCGCTGCTGACCCAGGCAGATTATGAGCGTCTCGCCGCGCAGCTGGGCGCCGATATTCCCTTTAGCGTGCGTGCCGCGCTCGGGCAGACCCTCGCCCTGGGGCGGGGGACCGGTACCGAGTTGCAGAACGTTGCGGCGCCTCGAGAGCCTCTGCACCTGGTGATTGTTGCCGCGCAGTTTGGCCTCTCAACCCCCAGCGTATTCAAGCAGTTGGATGCGGGCCGTGCCTCGGGGCTGTACCCCGCCTCCGGTGAGCTGGTGGAACCCGCGGAGCTTCTGTCCGCGCTAAGCTCCTATGACGGTTCGGAGGCGGCGCTCGCCTCCTTGGCACCGCTGCTACGTAACGACCTGCAGGCTCCCGCGCTGTCCTGCGCCCCGCAGCTGGAACAGACCCTGAACCTGCGCGATAGCGAGGGCGTGTATGCGTCCCTGGTGTCTGGTTCCGGTCCGACGGTGCTTCTGCTAGCTTCTTCGCAGAATCGAGCGGAGGCTCTTGCTGCTTCTCTTCGTGCAACTGGCCACCACGCGGTGAGCGCGGTCACTGTGATTCTGTATCATTGAGCTGAATACATGAAGAATGCCGGTTCTAGATTGAATCTAGAACCGGCATTCCTCTACGTTAATAGGCCTTAGCCGAGCAGTTCGGAGAGTTCGAGCCAGCGCATTTCTAGCTCGTCAATCTCATCCTGAAGCGTCTGCTGCTGCTCGCCGAGCGCCGCCAAACCGGCGTAGTCCGAGGCGTCGTGAGCGCTCATCTGCTCGGAGAGCTTCTCCTGCTCTGCAGCGAGCTTGGCGAGGCGGCGCTCAATCGCACCGGACTCTTTCTGCGCCGCACGCAGCTCGGCACCGGAGACCTTAGGGGTGTCCGGTTCAGCAGAAGCCTGCGCCGAGGAGGCTGCACGCGCCTGCGCGCTACCGGCGGCAGAACCACCAGCACCGGCCGCAGAGAGCGCCAAATACTCGTCCACACCGCCGGGTAGATGACGGAACGAACCGTCAATCACGGCGTACTGCTGATCGGTGACGCGCTCCATGAGGTAACGGTCGTGGCTGACCACCAGCAGGGTGCCCGGCCAGGTGTCCAGCAGGTCCTCCATCGCGGCGAGCATATCGGTGTCCAGGTCGTTGGACGGCTCGTCGAGAATCAGCACGTTCGGCTCATCCAGCAGAATCAGCATGAGCTGAAGGCGACGCTTCTGACCACCCGAAAGGTCCTTGACCGGGGTAGACAGCTGCGCGCTCGTAAAGCCCAGACGCTCCAGCATCTGCGAGGGGGACAGCTCCTTGCCATCGGCAATGTAGCTGCGCTTCTTGCGGCCAATCACATCCGAGACGCGGTCGTTAGCGACCTCGTTGAGCTCATCGAGCTGCTGAGTCAGGGTCGCAATCTTCACGGTCTTACCGTGCTTGACGCGGCCCTCGGTCGGCTTCAAATCGCCGGTCACCAGAGAGAGCAGAGTGGACTTACCCGCGCCGTTCACGCCCAGGATGCCGGTGCGCTCGCCGGGGGCAATACGCCAGGTGACCTTCTTCAGCACCGGGCGCTTGCCGTCGGGCATCGAGGGATCATCGTAGACGACGGAAACGTTTTCGAGATCGACCACGTCCTTGCCGAGGCGGGAGACCGCCATCTTCTTCAGCTCCACGGTGTCACGCACCGGCGGAACGTCCGCAATGAGGGCGTTGGCGGCATCAATGCGGAACTTCGGCTTGGAGGTACGCGCGGGTGCACCGCGGCGCAACCAGGCGAGCTCCTTGCGCATGAGGTTCTGACGCTTCGCCTCCGCGGCGGCTGCCTGACGGTCACGTTCCACACGCTGCAGAATATACGCCGCGTAACCGCCCTCGAAGGGCTCGACGATGCGGTCGTGCACCTCCCAGGTGTCGGTACAGATTTCGTCGAGGAACCAGCGGTCGTGGGTGACGACCATGAGGCCGCCCGCGTTCTTGGGCCAGCGGGACTTCAGGTGGTTGGCAAGCCAGGTGATGGCTTCAACGTCCAGATGGTTGGTGGGCTCGTCGAGCATGAGCACGTCCCACTCCTGCGCGAGCAGGGAGGCGAGCGCTACGCGTCGGCGCTGACCGCCGGAGAGCGAAGAGACGGGTGCGTCCCAGGGCAGGTCAGAGACCAGGCCGGAGATGACATCGCGGATGCGTGCCTGTGACGCCCATTCGTATTCGGGGGTGTCACCCACAATCGCGTAGCCGACGGTGTGGTCGTCGTCGAGGACGTCTGACTGGTCGAGGTAGCCGATGCGGGTGCCGCCGCGCACGGTGACGCGGCCGGAGTCCGGTTCGAGCCGGCCGGCAAGGATCTTCATGAGGGTGGACTTGCCGTCGCCATTGCGACCGACAACGCCGATGCGGTCGCCTTCGTTCAGGCCGACCGTGATGCCTTCAAAGATGGTTCGGGTAGGGAATTCGAGGTGCAGCGATTCGCCGCCAAGTAGATGTGCCACGCCTTCTAGGGTACAGGGTGAGTCTTCAGTTCAAGTAGCGCTCCAAGCTTTGATGAGGGGGTGCTTGGTAGCGGTGAGAAAAGCTGTGGGGGATTGCGGGGTGCGCGGCTAAGTTGAGCACAGATATTTGATAAACTGAGGAAAGCATTTCCTGCATTGCGCTGTTCTGTGCCCAAAATGGCGGTCAATGACAATGAGGGCCTGTTACCAGGAACTCATGTGAATGTATGGATAATCCGCCATGGTGTAATGGCAGCACAGCGGCCTTTGGAGCCGTTTGTCTAGGTTCGAGTCCTAGTGGCGGAGCGTAAGCACTCAACGGCACCGTTGATTAGAGAGTTAGCGGTTCGCGCTCACTCCTCACTCTTACAACCTCGTCTAAGGAGTCTTCCCAGTGAACACTGAACTGGCACCCTCTGCAGTGATCGTTCTCGCTGCAGGCGCTGGTACGCGCATGAAGTCCGCTACCCCCAAGGTTATGCACGGCATTGGTGGTCGTTCCATGGTGGAGCACGCAGTCGCCGCTGCACGTGACCTGAACCCTGAGCGCCTTGCTGTTGTGGTGCGCCACCAGCGCGATAAGGTTGCTGAGCACGTCCTTGCTTTTGATTCTGAAGTAACCATCGTTGATCAGGATGAGATTCCCGGTACCGGCCGCGCTGTTGAGGTCGGTCTGAACGCTCTGGATGCGCAGGCCCCCGTCTCCGGCACCGTCCTGGTGACCTACGGTGACGTTCCTCTGCTGCGCCCTGAGACCCTGCGTGAGCTGATTGCTTTCCACGAGGAAGACAAGAACTCTGTTACCGTTCTGACCACTCACGTGGATGAGCCCGGCGCCTACGGTCGTATTGTCCGTAACCAGGCCGGTGAAGTGACCGCTATCGTTGAGGCGAAGGATGCTTCTCCCGAAGAGCTCGAAATCACCGAGATTAACTCCGGTATTTACGCTTTTGACGCCGCTGTTCTGCGTGAGGCACTGCTCGAGGTGACCACCAACAACGCACAGGGCGAGAAGTACATTACTGACGTTCTGTCCATCGCTCGTTCTAAGGGCTACCGCACCTCCGCTCTGGCTATTGAGGACCGTTGGGAGGTCGAGGGTGCTAACGACCGCGTGCAGCTGGCTCAGCTGGGTCGTATGCTCAACAACCGCATCCTTGAGGCTCACATGCGTAACGGCGTGACCATCGTTGATCCACAGAACACCTGGATTGACGTCACAGTCACCATTGAGAACGATGTGACTCTCCTGCCCGGCACTCAGCTGCACGGTTCTACCACCGTCGCTACCGGCGCCACCATTGGCCCGGACACCACCCTGACTGATATGACCGTTGAGGCTGACGCTACCGTCATCCGCGCGCATGGTCACGGCGCTGTCATTGGCGAAGGCGCAACTGTTGGGCCCTTCGCATACCTGCGCCCCGGTACTACCCTGGGCAAGGACGCTAAGCTCGGCACCTTCTGTGAGGCTAAGAACTCGCAGATTGGCGATGGCGCTAAGGTCCCGCACCTGTCCTACGTTGGTGACGCCACCATCGGTGAGGGCGCGAACATTGGTGCTGGCTCTATTTTTGCAAACTATAACGGCCTGGTGAAGAACCGCTCCGTTATTGGCGCGCATGCCCGCATGGGATCCGCGGGTATTTACGTTGCACCCGTTACTGTGGGTGACGGTGCATACTCTGGCGCGGGCGCGCTGATCCGTAAGGATGTTCCTGCGGGCGCCCTCGCCTACTCTGAGACTTCCCAGCGCACTATTGAGGGCTGGGTCCTGAAGAACCGTGCCGGTACCGAACCTGCCGAGGCTGCTAAGGCAGCTGGTGCGCAGGAACCGGCAGAATCCTAATTCGAGGAAAGAACAACACCATGAGTAGCGAGATTACCAACCCCGGTGAGCGCAAGCTTGTAGTGGTCTCCGGTCGAGCACACCCCAAGCTTGCCGAGGAGATCGCACAGGCTCTTAATCACGACCTGCTGCCCACCTCCGCATATACCTTCGCCAATGGCGAGACCTACGTTCGCTTTGAGGAATCGGTACGCGGTGCGGACGCTTTCGTGATTCAGTCGCACCCGGCACCCATCAACGAGTGGCTCATGGAGCAGCTCATCATGATTGACGCGCTCAAGCGTGCCTCCGCTCGTTCCATTACCGTGGTGTCCCCGTTCTATCCTTATGCTCGTCAGGATAAGAAGCACAAGGGCCGCGAGCCTATCTCGGCACGTCTGATTTCGGACCTGTACAAGACCGCTGGTGCTGACCGCCTGATGTGCGTGGATCTGCACACTTCGCAGATTCAGGGCTTCTTCGATGGCCCGCTGGATCACCTCTTCGCGATTCCGGTTCTGGCTAAGCACATCCGCGAGCGCGTGGACGACCTGTCCAACGTGACCGTTGTGTCCCCGGATACCGGTCGTGTCCGCGTGGCTGAGCACTGGGCTGATCTGCTGGACGGCGCACCCCTGGCGTTCGTGCACAAGACCCGCGATATCAACGTCCCCAACCAGGCTGTTTCTAAGACTGTCGTGGGTGACATCGAGGGTCGTACCTGTGTGCTGATTGACGACATGATTGACACCGGCGGCACCATTGCTGGCGCTGTGAAGGTCCTCATGGACAAGGGTGCAAAGGAAGTTATTATCGCAGCTACCCACCCGGTTCTGTCCGATCCGGCTGCTGAGCGTCTGTCTCAGTGCGGTGCTGTGGAGGTCATCGTGACTAACACCCTGCCCGTGCCGGAAGAGAAGCAGTTCGATAACCTGACTATTCTCTCCATTGCTCCGTTGATTGCTCGCGCTATCCGTGAGGTCTTCGACGAGGGCTCTGTGACCGAGATTTTCGATCACTAAGTTTTCTCAGAGCATGTAGAAAGTCCCCCGCTGACCGTGGTCGGTGGGGGACTTTCTTGTGCTGAGACTAAAGCTAACCCGGCTGGAACAGAGATCTGTTCCAGCCGGGTTAGTGCTGTATTTGCGTCGTATGCTTAGCGGTGTGCCTGTGCGAGCCAGGGCAGAATCACACGCAGGGACTGCTCCACCTCATCCACTGCAACCTTCGCTGCTGCGGGGCCGCGGCGGTAGGGGTCTTCCAGCTTGTCGCTATCAAGCGGGCGGGCACCGTAGGCGTAGAGGTAAGAGAGCGGTTCGGCGCGGCGTGCATCCTCGCGAATGCGAGCAGCCTGCTTGAGTAGCTTGATCTTGGAGTGGTGTTGGGGCCACTCGCGCACAATCCAATCGGCGTGTACCTTTTCGGCCACCAAAATGATGGTGGCGTTCTCGATAATCTGCTCGTTGAGCTGACGGGACGCGAAGCCCTCCGGGTTGTAGCCGCGCTCAATGAGCTCGTTGGCTACGTGTTCGTAGACACCGTGACCGACGAGGGCTCCGGTGCCTGCGCTGGAGAAAATCCATTTGTCTTCCAGACCGTACTCTGCGGCAAGGTGCTTGGAAATCACCTCGCCGGATGCGCTACGGGCAATGTTTCCGGTGCAGACGAAGACGGCTTCGAAGGGGCCGTCACCGCTAGTGCTACCGGTACGGTTGAGGGTTTTGGGGGAGAGCTTGAACAGCGGGGTGCGTTCGCCGCGGGTGTTAGTAGCGGGGGAGGGTTGCGCATTTCCTGCGCTCTGGCTGTTGGCTTCTTCCGGGTCGGCGAGCTCTTCGGCATCAACGGTGGGCGCGTTGTGCTGACCCACGCGGATAATGCTGGGTCCTGCGGGCTTGCCGTCTACGTCGAGGATGTCACCGGGGGCTGCTTCAATATTGGTGTGGGTGAGGGGCTGCGCGGAGACGGTTGCGGTGCCATCGGCGCTGAGCTCTTCTTCAGGGGTGACTTCCTGGGAAGCTACTGCGGCGGGGGAGCGGACTTCGTGGTCCTCGATGGCTTCGCGGAGCGAACCGTCGGGGGTGATGGTGTGACCTGCTACCCCGCGGCGGGTCTTGCCTGCCAGTTCGGGGTTGCTCTTGATGAGGGAGCGGACTCCGTCGGCAATATTCGCGGATGCAGTAGGTGCCGGCTGTGCTTCGGCAATTTCTGCGGAGTTGGTTTTGTCCTCGGAGGAGCCCCACGCGTACTTATCCTTGAGGGACTTGATGTTGAAGATGCCCATCAAAAAGCCTTTTCTAATTGACGTACCCAACAGTGAACAGGGAAGCCGGAAGTGCTGGGTTTGCTGAATGAATAGTATCTATCATACCGAGTTACTTGCACCTGCAACGGTTTCTTTTCCTGTGTATGGCAAATACCCCTAAATGTCTTGTCTTTTAGCTATGAATTAGAGGTTCTCCTTGCGACTAAAGATGACCAAAAGTACAAGCTTGATGCTGAAAATGTTTAGAGGGTGCGTGCTAGAATTGGCGTGAAATGCTGGTCTTCTTCTCACTCAGGAGCCAGCGAGTACACTCACCAACGAGGACCAATGAAGAGCATTTATACTAATCTTCGCCTGTTTTTCCCGGGACGGAGCTTTACGCTACTTGTCTTTAATCTAGTCGGCCTATTCATCCTGTCTTTGATGGAAATGGTAGGTGTTGCAGCCGTTCTTCCTATTGTGAATATTGCGATGGGTGCGGAACTTACCGGTTACCTGGCTGTAATTTCCGATATCTTTGGAAACCCTCAGCGATCTGATTTGGTGCTCTACCTAGGCATTGTTCTGGTGCTTGCCTTTGTCATTAAAGGTATTGCATCGCTCATCTTTAAGCGCTGGAGCCTGAAGTTCACCGGTTACCAGCAGTTGGCGACTTCTTCAACTATCCTCAACCACTACATGAAGGATAGCTACTTTAACCACAGGAAGTCCCAGCCTGAAGAAACCGTATACCTGATTAGTACCTACGTAGTGTTCGCCTACCGTGGCTATGTTGGTTCAATCATTAACTTCATGGGCGACCTGCTTTCCATCCTTGTATTGCTGGTAATGATTCTGTGCGTTATGCCGATTCCGGCTTTGATTGCCTTCGCCTACTTCGGTATCACTATCTCCGTGATGCAGTTCTTCTTGCGTCGAGGAAACACTAAGTACGGTGAGATTTCTGCTCGTGCCGGTCGTAATGCTCTTCGTTCTCTCTTCGATAACATCAAAGGCTTCCGAGAGATTCGTATTTCTAACTCGCGTGAATCGACTGTTGAAGAATACCGCCAGTACGCATTGCGCGGTGTGAACAGCGAAGTCAATGTTTCTTTCCTGTCTGACTTCCCCAAGTACGCTCTAGAAATTATCTTCATCGTCGGTATCGCAGGTCTTCTGGCTCTCATGACTACTACCCAGGGTGCTGATGGCCTTCCCGCTCTGATGCTTTTCGCGACGGCATGTATCCGTATTTTGCCGAACGCTACCCGTATGGTTGCTTCTCTGGGTAGCATCCGTGCAAATGAGTTCGCAAGTAACGAGGTTGCCAAGGTTATCCGCTCCATGAGCCCCGAAGAGCAGCGTCTGCAGATGGTTGAACCTAAGGGAGAATTCGACCCGGCAACCATTATCAACCCGGATATTGAGCCCGTGGATGTTCTGGTTGATAATCTGGTCTACCGTTACCCGGATGGTGATAAGGACGTTCTCAAGGACATTCAGCTGGATGTGCCGGCTGGTACCTCGGTTGCTTTCGTGGGTGGTTCCGGTTCGGGCAAGACTACCCTGGTTGACCTAATCCTTGGCCTGCTCACCCCGACGAGCGGTACGATTTCCAGCCAGGGTAAGGACATCCATACTGATTTGCCTTCCTGGTACCAGAAGATCGGTTATGTTCCCCAGGACCCCTACCTGGGTAACGGCACCCTGCGTGAGGCAGTCGCCTTCGGCATTCCCAAGCAGTACATTGATGACGATCGTGTACTCTACTGCCTTGAGATGGCGGAGCTGATGCCCGTTGTCAAGACCCTGGAAGACGGTATTGATACCCCGATTGGTGAGAATGGTAACCGCCTCTCCGGTGGTCAGCGCCAGCGTGTGGGCATTGCGCGTGCGATGTACCGCAACCCGAGCCTGCTGATTATGGATGAGGCGACCAGTGCACTGGACAATGAGACTGAGCACAAGATTACTCAGACCATTAACCGTATCTCTCAGGAGATTACCGTGATTATCGTGGCTCACCGTCTTTCCACGGTGCGCAACGTCGATCAGCTGGTGTACCTCTCCCAGGGCCGTATTGCCAATAAGGGAACTTTCAAGGAAGTTCAGGCGGCCAACGAAGAATTCGCGAACCTCGTTCGCCTGGGCCAGTTGCCCGACTAATTGAAACCATGGGGGTGATTGTACGCAGAAGTAAGTACGATCGCCCCCATCTTTAGCCTTCTATAGCTTGTGAATTTCAGGCACCTCACTCAAAGGACATATTGTGACTCATACTCCCCGTGTATCTGCGGTTATTCCTTTCTACGGTGAGCCGGAACCGGTTCTTGCCATTATCGACACTCTGCGCGCTCAGCAGGGTATTGATTCCGCCGATATTGAGATTATTGTCTCTGATGATGTTTCTCCCACCCCCTTCCCCGAGGTGGAGGGCGTGACCGTGGTCCGCCGCCCCGTCAACGGTGGTTTCGGTAAGGCCGTGAACTCCGGTGTTGCTGCCGCGACCGGTGAATGGGTTTTCATCCTCAACAGCGACCTGGAGCTGGATAACACCTTCGTCTCACGTATGCTCGCAGCCGTGGAACGCCACGGCGAGATCCTGGCTAGCCCGCAGATCATTGGCCACGATGGCAAGCAACAGTGGGTGGCACGTAAGTTCCCCACCGCAGCGCACGTGGCGTGGGAATGGTTCACCCCGCTCGCTCGTTTCAAGCCGACTAACTGGTGGCACCGTGGCGTTGGCCATGATGTTGAGGCGTGCACCGGCACCTCGGACGCGAAGGTCGACTGGGTCATGGGTGCGTGCATGGTCGTTCCTCGCGAAACTTTCAACCGCCTCGGTGGCATGGATGAGCGTTTCTACATGAACAGCGAAGAAGTGGACTTCCAGTACCGCCTCTCGAATGCTGGTGTGGACCGTTACCTGATTCCTTCGGTGACTGTAACCCACGAGGGTGGCGGATCTTCGCCTTCGGAACGTCGTATTCAGTGGCTGACCACTGCTCGCTTCATTTATGCTGACAAGTGGGGCTGGGAGAAGAAACTGGCGAACCTACTGCGTGTGACCAGCTACGCGAACTTCCTGGTGAACTCAGTGCGCGGCTTGCGCAATAAGGACGTGGATGCTCGTGGCTTCCTCGCCACCGAGCTGGAGCGTATCGCCAAGGCAGAGCGCCGCG
>ERZ773272.1082-NODE-1082-length-10497-cov-4.470504_pt1 | contig 10497 bp, 7 predicted proteins | sample MGYA00511891_ERZ773272 | MGnify/ENA primary metagenome ERZ773272 (study PRJEB29015, sample SAMEA2738150) | human oral metagenome | biome: human oral; feature: human-associated habitat; material: saliva | place: China | collected 2198 ...
TGATTTAAAAGCGTCTAAATATGTCATAATTCCTCTTATAAATATCCAAATGAAGCCGCATCGTCCTCTACCTTTTTCCAGTCAAAGGGAGTTTCCTGATAAACAGCATAGTTAACCCAGTTACTGAAAAAGAGGGCAGCTGATGAAGACCAACAGAGACACGGTGTCTCATTCACATCATCATTTTTGAAGTAATTTTCCGGAATGTGAGGATTAAGTCCTGCCTCACAATCACGAAAATACTCTTTAGCTAGAGTATCACGGTCATATTCTAAATGACCAAAACTATAAATCTCACGAAGATCCCGACTGGCTAAAATAGAAACGCCGACTTGTTCTCCCTCAGAGAGGATTTCCAGATTGGTTTTTCCTAAAATTTCCTCCTTATAGATTTCTGTATGACGAGAATGGGGAGCTACATAGCTATCATCAAAACCACGAAAGAGAGGCAATTCTGGCTTTAAAGGAATCGTAGGGAAGATTCCAAACATCTTCTTGGATAAAGGATATTTCGGGATGTCATAGAAATGATAGAGTCCAGCCTGTGCCGACCAACAGATGTAAAGCGTTGAACGCACATTCTCACGAGCCCAATTGAATATCTCTTGTAGCTCTGTCCAATAGTCCACCTCCTCGAAAGGTATTCCCTCGACAGGAGCACCAGTGACTATCAACCCATCAATTTTCTCCTCGCTGAGTTCCTCAAGCGTATGATAGAAACGGTCGATATGTTCTGTAGATGTATGCTTAGAAGTATGGCTTTTGAGTTTTAGAAAGCTGATATCCAACAATAGCGGACTATTGGAAAGAATACGTATGAAATCAGTCTCAGTCGTAGCCTTGAACGGCATAAGATTGAGTATGACAATGCGGAGCGGACGCTTATCGTTCTCCTTGGCAAGCATTTTTTCGATGTTGATATTCTCACGCTTCAGTATATCAATAGCGGGAAGTCCGTCGGGCAATCTTAATGGCATATCCTGTTTCTTTTATCTTTATAGGGTCATACAAGCATACGATCCTTCTTTTTCTCTCCTTTAAATAGGTTACAAAGATAGTAATTAATAACAGATTCTACAAGGCTTACCTATATAAAAGTATGAGTAGAAATAGGATAATGGGTGGTAGGTGTTAGGTGTTAGGTGGTAATGAATAGTAATTCTGTTTAGCATCTATCACTCAAACAAAATGTAATCATCATCACCCAACAATTAACACCCATCACCCAATAATATGCAATCATCAACACCTAACACCCATCACCTAACATCCATCATTTACCAAAGCTTCAGACGCTCATTCTCTGGGATAAAGAGTTTATCACCCTCCTTCACACCGAATGCCTTATACCACGCATTAATATGAGGCAGAGCACCATTCACACGCCACTCGCCAAGAGAGTGAGGGTCGCTCTTCACACGACTGCGGATTTCAGCCTCAGTGATATTGTTTGCCCATACGCCTGCATAAGCGATGAAGAAACGCTGTTCTGGAGTAAAGCCCATAATGACCTTGCCCTTCTTTGCCTCTGGTGTCTTCTCAAAAGCATTGAAAGCCACCTCAAGACCACCGTGGTCAGCAAGGTTCTCACCTAATGTGAGTTTACCATTTGCATTGAGATCAGGCAATACCTTGATAGCACTGAAGAAGTCAGCATACTTACCCGTACGTGCCTCGAAATTCTTACCATCCTCTTCAGTCCACCAGTCTGTCATATTACCATCCTTGTCATAATGGCGTCCCTGGTCATCGAATCCATGTGTCATCTCATGACCGATAACCACACCGATGGCACCATAGTTAAAGGCATCATCAGCCTTTGGGTCAAAGAAAGGATACTGAAGGATACCTGCAGGGAAGCAAATTTCATTCGTCGTAGGATTATAATAAGCATTCACCGTCTGAGGAGTCATCAGCCACTTATCCTTGTCTACTGGCTTACCAGCCTTCTCCTTGATAGCATCCTCTGCCCAGAACTTCTGGCAGGTCTGCACATTTTCATAATATGACTTTGATGGGTCAATCGTAAGCTGGCTCAAGTCCTTCCATTTGTTAGGATAACCCACCTTCACATAGAAGGTAGAGAGTTTCTCAAGTGCAGCCTTCTTAGTAGCCTCACTCATCCAGTCCTGAGCCTTGATACGCTCAGCAAGACTCACCTCAAGGTTCTTGATGAGGTCTTCCATACGCTTCTTGCTTGTGGCTGGGAAGTAACGCTCACAGTAGATTCTACCGAGTGCCTCACCCATCTGCTTCTCCACCTGCTGTGTGGCACGCTTCCAACGAGGATAGTCCTCCTTTGTACCACGCATCGTCTTACTGAAGAAGTTGAAGTATTCCGCACGCACATCATCACTCAGATAGTTAGCTGAAGCGAGGATTGCGCTCCATTCCATACGTGCACGGAGTTCCTCAGCAGTCTCTGTAGATGTCAGTTTGTCAACACCTGCAAGGAAGGCTGGCTGACATACAACCATTGTCTGGATATACTCGCTCTTAATACCTTCAGCGTTTGCCAACTGCTCAAGTGGGATATTAGGATACTTCTCCTTAAACTCACTGAGTGTCATCTTGTTGTAGTTAGCCTCCACGTCACGCAATTCAGTACGGCTCTTTGAAATCATAGCTAATATTGTCTCATAACGCATAACGGCATCACGCTTAGCCTCTGCCTGAGCATCAGAGAATCCGTAGAGGCGGAACATATTAGCAATGAACTGGCGGAAGGCATTACGGATGTCTGTCGTAGCCTTGTCATTATCAAGATAGTACTCCTTTTGTCCGAGGCTCAGTCCGTCCTGATAGATAAGGAGGATATTCATCTTCGCATTCTTCTCATCAGCCTCAAAGGAATAGCCCATTGGCACACCATAGCCGAAGCTTGCATACTTCAGCTGAAGAGCACGAAGGTCAGACAGACTCTTTGCGTTCTCCATCTCATTGAGCAATGGCTTAACAGGGCTTACACCCTCCTTGTTACGGCGCACTGAGTCCATAGCGAGCTTATAGAAGTCGCCTAACTTTCTCTCTGTTGAGCTTTCCTTACCCTGCTTCTTTAGCAGATCAGTGAGGATTGTGTTGATACGTTTGTTGTTGTTCTCCTGTAGCTGGTCGAAAGATCCGAAGCGTGAGAAAGCACCAGGGAGTGGATTGAGTCTCTGCCATCCACCTGTGGCAAACGTGAAGAAATCGTCAGCCGGACGTACCGACTTGTCGAGGTTCTCTGCCTTGATTCCTGCCTGACCCTGTGCCATAGCGGTAAAGGGAGCAGATGCAAGGAGCATCATTGGTAAAAGTTTTTTGATACGCATAGTAAAAAATATTTGGTTTTAATTCATAATTCAAAATTCAGAATTCATAATTATGATTACCGATGTAAGAGATATTCAAAGTTCAAAGTTCAAAGTCTCCAACTCTTCCGACAGTATGATCCATCGTTCGTTTTCCTCATCGAGTTCACGCTGAAGGTTGGTATATTCCGTCACGAGTTCCATATTTGAGGCATTCTCGGGAGCCATCAGGAGTTCATCGAGTTCGCTCTTACGTGCTTCCAACTTCGCTATCTTAGCCTCAGACTCGTCCACAGCACGCTGAGCCTTACGAATCTTCTTCTGTAGCTCTTTGCGTTCAGCGTAGGATAAAGTCCCCTCAGAAACCTCCCCCGACCCCTCCGAAGGGAGGGGAGAAGCATTTCTGCTATCATTAGGTTTTGATGATGCCGGCGAGAGGTTCTCTGCACTCTCCCCCCTTCGGGGGAGTTGGAGGGGGCTGCTGGGGCTTTTTAACCAATCATAGATACCTCCTAAATGCTCTCTAACCTTACCACCACCGAACTCATATACCTTGCTCACCAATCCATCGAGGAACTCACGGTCGTGACTCACGATGATTGCTGTACCGTCAAAGGCTTTGATAGCCTCCTTCAGCACTTCTTTTGAAGCGATGTCGAGGTGATTCGTAGGCTCATCGAGGATAAGGAGGTTTACTGGCTCAAGCAATAGCTTAATCATCGCTAAGCGTGAACGCTCACCTCCCGAAAGTACTTTGACATACTTCTCCGATGTCTCGCCACCGAACATAAAGGCACCGAGCAGGTCGTTTATCCTCAGACGCATATCGCCTGTGGCTACTCTATCAATGGTTTCATATATCGTGAGGTTCTCATCTAACAGCTGTGCCTGATTCTGTGCGAAATAACCGATTTGTACGTTATGACCAATCTTCAGTGTACCATCAAAAGGTATCTCGCCCATGATACACTTCACGAAGGTTGACTTTCCCTCACCGTTCTTACCGACGAAAGCCACTTTCTCACCTCGCTTAATAATAAGGTCGACACCCTCAAAGACCGTCTGACCCGGTCCGTCACTATGCAATCTACTTGGATAAGTCTTCCCCAATCCCTCTGCAATGACTGGATAATCTCCACTGCGCAGACATGGAGGAAACTTCAGACGCATAGCCGAATTGTCAACCTCATCCACCTCAATAGGCACAATCTTCTCCAACTGACGGATGCGCTGCTGCACCTGTACGGCTTTCGTAGCCTGATAACGGAAACGTTCAATGAACGCCTTTGTATCGGCAATCTCCTTCTGCTGATTCTCATACGCACGGAGCTGCTGCTCACGGCGTTCTTTTCTGAGGACGAGATACTCGTCATACTTCACACGATAGTCTTCCACGTGTCCACAGGTTATCTCCAGCGTACGGTTTGTGACGTTGTTGACGAACGCACGGTCGTGGCTCACAAGTACAACCGCCTTGGCACTCTGTGAGAGGAACTGCTCCAGCCATTGGATAGACTCGATGTCAAGATGGTTCGTTGGCTCATCTAACAAGAGAACATCAGGACGACGGAGAAGAATCTTCGCTAATTCGATACGCATACGCCATCCGCCAGAGAACTCACGTGTAGGGCGGTCGAAGTCCTCACGCGTAAAACCGAGCCCCGTCAGCGTACGCTCAATCTCAGCCTCATAATTCTCTCCTCCCATCATCATATAGCGTTCGTGCTCAGTCGTAAAGCGTTCCACCAGCTCAGCGTATCCCTCACTCTCATAGTCGGTTCGCTCAGCCATTTCCTGCTCCATCTTCTTGAGTCTCTCTTCAATCTTCGTCTTGTCAGCGAAAGCCTTACGCGTTTCCTCCTTCACAGTCGTATCGTCAGAAAGCTTCATCACCTGTGGTAGATAACCGATTGTTGTATCGTTTGGTACAGACACAACGCCGCTCGTAGGCTTCTGCATTCCACAGAGAATCTTCAGCATCGTTGACTTTCCCGCTCCGTTCTTTCCCACTAAGGCTATCCTGTCTCGTTCATTGATGACGAATGAAACATCCTTAAACAATGGCTTCACGCCGAATTCCACCGTCAGTCCGTCTATTGATATCATTTTCTTTTTTCTTTCCTAAATGTTCTTTGCAAAGATAATATTTTATTTTTGAATAAGAAAGTTCCCAAACAGCCTTATATCAAAGGATAAAGAACTATTTTAAACTCCTCACAAACCATATCTTAGGTTTATTTAAGCCAAATCGCTTGTCAGACCACAATATGTATAGGTTCTAATGACAATGTCAGTTTAAACCTATGTTTTCTCTGCATTATATGTAATGTACAAAGTTAGTAAAAATAACACAAAGAAGCAATGAAGTTGTGTAATTATCAGCAATATTATTTCTCAAGAATGTTATCATTGCCAAGTTGTTTTCATGAAGACAAATATTTTAATACTTCAAAAGTTGGACAAGGCTTTGAAAAAATATTACATAACTTCGAATAAAACCTCTATGAATAGCGGTGAAAATACATATAAAAAGTAGGTTTGTAATCTACAGAGAGTCAGTAAGTTATAAAGTAGCGTTGGGGAAGGTGCTTAATTGGACTTCAAAAGGGCATTAGTAAGGCTTCAAAAGGGCACCTTTAGCAAGTCAATTAGGCGTCTTTAAGAAGCCAAAAGAGCATGTATTGGTGTTGTAGGGTGTGAAAAAAGTTTACAAATGGCGTAATGTGGGAATAAGTTGTTGGTAGAAGTCGGATAGACATCGTGGTTATTTGCGTTTCACCTTGTAGTTTATCCCCCTTGTAAGACCATCTAATTTGTGCGTAGTCATACCATACAAGAGTAAGCCTTGATTCTATTTCCAAACTACGTATTTAATGGAAGAACCCTTAACCCATATATTTCCCGATAAAACAGATGTTGTTATATTTATCAAGAATGTAATAAAGGAAAGGGTGGTCAGCCTTGAAGGTGAACGTAGATGAACTATCCATAGCTGATAATTTGGCAAATAGCATAACTTGAATGGCTTTTGCACTGATTCCTTCCTCGTTAATATTCATGTTTATTTGCTGGAAAACATCGTCAACAGCAAGTGGTTGAGTACTCATCTTACCAAAATCGGCTTCACGAGAGAATAGATTACCTAAGCCCATTTCACCATAAAGCTGTTTCATAGGAATATTCGCCGAGATGGTAAAGCGTGGAAACAGTACGTTTACATAGTCATATGCTTTGGTGTTTTGAGAGATTTTATGCAATTCTTTGATTGTTAACTTGCGAATGACATCCTGCAGGTTATTCTTCTTTAGAGGTAGGACAGCATATAGACTAAAGCCGTTTTCTAAAGGCATACGCAGCACTTGATAATCCTTTGTGGTATAACCTTGATACTTTTGCATCGTATCATAGTTGCTCATCATATTGACCTGCTTGCTTTTACCATCCTCAGTGAAGAAAGGCATAGGCTTTGTGATATCTTTGTCGAACGGTAAGCTCCAAGCCGTCTTAAGCGTAACGGCATTGATAAGCTGTGCGGCACGAGGTCCTGTAAGGTTGATAGGCAAGGATTGAATCTCACCTTTGGTGATTGTTTTACAAAGTCTGTTAGCACTTTCTTTGCCCTTCGGTGTGTTGGCAGAGTCGATAATATTGGTAAAATAATAGTGTTCTAATGCTTCTTGAAAGTCAGGTAATAGCTTTGTTTGCTCATGTAGCATTAGGAAGTTGGCAGTAATCATATATCCCATCGACTCATTATCTACATTCGTCTCCTCCTTTCTCTGACCAATCAGCATTGTTCTGTTAAGTGAGTTAATGGCATCAAGGTCATCAGCCGTATAGCCAAGTGCCTTCGAAATGACCTCTTGTGTCTTTCCGTTTGCACCGTTGTTAATCATGTCTAATGAATAAATGACAGCCATGGGCGATAAAACTATACTCTCCTTACTGTTCTTTTTGGCTAATAGTTGGAACAACTTCAGACTGAATGTATTTGAACTTGAGACGAACTTTGTCTCCTCTTCAGACAGAACGTAATCTGGTTTGGCTTTCTTAGCAGCATCTTCAAGTGTCAGCTGTGAACTTGTTGTAGTCTTCTGGGCTATTTTTTCAAGTATATGTAGAGTCTTTTTAGATTGTGTGCAACAAACTAATAAAAGTAGGATAGGGACGTATAGAAGTTTTTTTGTCATAGCGTATTATCTGTTTAGACTTAGAAAAGATGACTCAAAGATACAAAAAGAATTGCGCTATCATACATAAAGGAACTCTTTTTCTACTTAAAAGTCATTTTTTCTCTTATTTCAACCACAATGACATACATTTTTTATAATTTTGCAAATTGAATGCGTAGCAATACATCTCTGACAAATACTAATAAAAATCATTCTATACATGAGTAATTTACAACTATCGCCGATGCGAAAGACAATAGTGGGAGTGCAATTCCTCTTTGTTGCTTTCGGTGCTACTGTTCTCGTCCCTTTGCTCGTGGGACTTGACCCAGCAACAGCGTTATTCACAGCAGGTTTAGGAACATTTATCTTTCATTTGGTTACGAAAGGTAAGGTTCCTATTTTTTTGGGCTCTTCCTTTGCCTTTATTGCTCCAATTATCTCTGCTTCAAAGCAGTGGGGTATGTCCGGAACGTTGGCAGGAATAGCAGGTGTTGCACTTGTTTACTTTGTGATGTCAGCACTGATTAAGTGGCAAGGAAAGAAACTATTGGATAAGCTTTTCCCACCAGTTGTTATCGGTCCGGTAATCATTTTGATAGGTCTTTCTCTGTCAAAAGCAGCGGTAGACATGGCAAAAACAAACTGGCTTATAGCCTTTATCTCATTGGGAACGGCTGTGACAGTCCTCTCTATGGGTCGTGGCTTGATGAAGTTAGTACCTGTAATTTGCGGTATTGCTGTGGGCTATAGCGTAGCTGCCCTAATGGGTATTGTCAACTTCTCAGGTGTAGAGGCAGCGCCTTGGTTCGCTCTTCCACCTGCATTAGCGCATTTCCAGTTGCCACAGTTTGCATGGGAACCATTCCTTTATATGATTCCTGTGGCGATAGCTCCTGTGATTGAGCATGTTGGTGATGTGTATGTGGTAAGTGCTGTAGCGGAGAAAGACTTTACGAAGTCACCGGGTTTGCATCGCACGATGTTAGGTGATGGCTTGGCTTGTTTGGCTGCTTGCTTCTTTGGCGGTCCTCCAGTGACAACTTATAGTGAGGTGACAGGTGCGATGAGCATTACAAAGGTGACTCATCCTCAGGTAATCCGTATAGCTGCTGCAACAGCTATTGTCTTCTCAGTAATCGGAAAATTGAGTGCGCTTCTGCAGAGTATTCCTCCTGCAGTCTTAGGAGGTATCATGCTATTGCTCTTTGGTACTATTGCTTCTGTAGGTGTTCAGAACCTTGTTCAGCATAAGGTTGACCTTAATCGTACACGTAATATTATTATCATATCTATTACACTGACGATGGGTATTGGTGGTGCTGTGCTGCAGAAGGGTAGCTTCTCTATCAGTGGTATTGGTCTTTCTGCTATGGTGGGCGTTATCTTGAACCTTATTTTACCACCTGCAAAGGAGAAAAAGAGCGAGGGTAATTCATAATTATGATTGGTTTTAATTCATAATTTATAATTCAAAATTCATAATTATGATTACCATTATAATTCAGAATTCATAATCTATAATTCATAATTATGATTACTCTATAAGTCATATTCATGGTTCTTCCGTTAAATGTGTGGATGCTTTTCGTATCGCTTTAACGGAAGAACCAAAGTTACTCACTAAACAAAAACTTGGCTAAGATAGTCAACATTCTATCCTATTATCATCCTCTGACATCGAAAATTATCTCTTTTTAGACTTCGAAAATATGCAGACAGGGTTTGAAAAATCATTACATAATTCCGAAGAAAACATCTATAACTAACGGCAAAAATACATGTACGACGCTGGTTTGTAACCAACAGGAAATCAATTGGTTATAAAGCAGTAAAATAAAAGGTGCTTAATTGGACTTCAAAAGGGCGTTAGTAAGGGTCTTAAAGGGCATCTTTTGCAAGTCAATTGGGCGTCTTTAAGAAGCCAAAAGAGCATGTATTGGTTTTGAACTGTACGAAAATAGTTTACAAATAAATCAATTGTATGGGAATAAACTGTTTGTAAAAGACAGAAAGACGTTGCACCTAATTACATTTGTCATGTAGTTTATCCCCCTTTATAAAACCACCTAATTGAGACTAATTATACCATGTATGTGGATTAATCACTAATAGAATCTTTGTATTGTTGCTTTATCTTTTCTTCGAGTTCTCCTAAGGTTTGCTTGCTGTTGAATAGACTCTTGATAAGGCGATAGCCCAACCATATCAGGATCATGCCAACAAGGGCAAAGAGATATTGGAGTACGATACTGTTGACAATAGTCTTTGTATAGTTCTCGCAAATGACAAAACCTGCTATTAAGATGACATAGTCAATCCAGCCTGAACCTTTATAGCTCTGGGAAATACGCTGATACTCTTCGTTGTTGGCAAGAACCTCTTTGCGATTCTCTGCCCATTTCTTTTCAAATTCTTCGTTGGTCATGGGGTTGTTGGGTGTTGGGTGATGAATGTTGGGTGATGATGATTTGTGAGGGAGGGTGTTGGGTGTTGAATGTTGGGTGATGATGATTTGTGAGGATAGACTTATACTTTCATTAAATCGCTCATAACGGAGTCGCTAACATAGATGCCGTCACGGGTGAGATGAAGCCAACCATTGTCCTCTTTCAACAAACCTTGTTGTTGTAATGGCTTGGCAAGGCGCATGAGATAAGTATAGTATTCAGTAGAGAGTGTTGAGAGATTTATTCCTTCACATGTTCGGAGGGCGGTCATAATCATGTCATTGTAATGTGTATCTGCATCAATTATCTCCTCCTCGCAAGGGAGTCTGTCTTCCTCAATTGCAGCGATATAAGCCTTGGTATCTGCTATATTCCAACTCCTCTTACCATTGCCATAGGAATGAGCTGAGGCTCCGATGCCAATATAAGGTACATTATGCCAATAGGAACTGTTGTGTTGGGAACGGTAGGGACTTTGAACTTTGGACTTTGAACTTTGAACTTTGAACTTTGAGGTTTGAACTTTAAGTTTGGCAAAGTTACTAATCTCATATTGTTCATAACCAGCTTCGGCTAAGCGGTCGA
>ERZ773272.1083-NODE-1083-length-10493-cov-12.573769_pt1 | contig 10493 bp, 7 predicted proteins | sample MGYA00511891_ERZ773272 | MGnify/ENA primary metagenome ERZ773272 (study PRJEB29015, sample SAMEA2738150) | human oral metagenome | biome: human oral; feature: human-associated habitat; material: saliva | place: China | collected 2198 ...
TTGCCGAGAAGCCACTTATCGCCTTTCCTTCGATATTTACGGTTCTGGTATAGTCGCACCCGTAAATAGTCTTGCTCATATCTGTGTAAGTGAAATCCTCACTAGTCCATTTCTCGGAATCAGCGCTAGTGCCCGAAGGCGCTTCTGTCTGCGCCTCAGCTCCAGTCTGAGATTCTGCTCCCGTTGTTTCCGCAAATGCGGGCAGTGGAATCGCTAAGGTCACCACTAATAGGAGCGAAAGCAAAATTTTCTTCATGTCTTTGTCCTTCTTTTCCATAAAATTTGAGATGAATATAAGATGTATATACGTAATATTATCTGTACATTTTACAATGTATCGAACTTCATTGCTCTCTGCCTGCATAAATATTCAGATTGAAGTTTTATATATATCAAGAGGCAGTATTGATAATACTTATAGTCTACTTTCTTGGGATGAATCAGCGATTTTAAGTGCTATAATAACAGATATTTTTATTTTACTACCAGGTATGCGCGTATGTTTTTTACACATCTACATACACATTTGGATGATATGAGGTAAGTAAAATATACATAGGGGATAGAGAAAATTATGGGCAGAATTTCTAAATTGAGAATAAAGAATCGTGGGCGAATTGGAATTACCTTCATCTTATCGATGCTTCTGATTGCCGCAGTAGCTCTCACAGGTTGTGATTCAGCTGCGTCCAAAGAGAACTCTAATGCGAAGAAGCATAAACAGACAGAAGCTGCTTCTACCGATAGCAAGTGGGCTTCAGATAGTTCCGACAGTTCATCGAGTTCAAGCGCCGAAAAAGACTCAGATAAAGAAAAATCCAAGGATAAGAGCAAAGACAAGGAAAAGGAAAAGGATAAGAGTAAGAGTAAGAAAAATGAGAAATCAAGTGCTTCAAGCAGCTCAAGTGCTTTAAGTTCCTCTTCCAGTTCATCATCAGCAGCAGCTAAGCACAAGGTCTGGGTTCCAGAACAAGGTCATTACGAACAGAAAAAGGTTTTCAAATGTAGGTGCGGAAGAGAGTTTAATAGTCCTGCTGAACAGGCTGCACACCGGAATGAGTACATAGCCGAGAAACGCAAAACCGATCCTAACTTCGAGTGCAAAGGCGATCATCTGCCTAAAGGCTGGGTTACTAAACAGGAATGGAAGGTCGATGTGCCTGGACACTACGAATATAGATAGTCATAACATATAAATAATTGACCACGAAAAGCGCAGTGAAAGATGGTGCAACTTATGGATTCGACAAAACATCAGATTTTTGAGTAACCGCCTTCATGCAGAGAAATAAAGAATGACCACACTAGAGTGTTGATTTGCTCCAGTGTGGTTATTTTTCTAAAATGGAAAATCTTCGTTAAGATCAGCCTCCGGTACTGTTTCTGTACCCTCCACTCGATCAGGATTTTCTAGTTTGTCGATATACTCTTTAACTTTTGAATCTTCAGATGAATGATTTCTACGACTCGTACACTGGGATTTTGATTGATAAATATTACGTATATTCTTTATCTGCTCTAACTCAAACGATTCTATATTTTCAATAAAAAATGCCATAAAACAATCAGCAGCATAAAATCCATAATATGAAGGTATAAATCTAGCCATAAGTTCAGTGAATTCTACCAGATCAAAACCGTTATCTTCTTTTAGAGTATCATATAAAGTCCCAATTGATTGTGTAATGTGTAGTTCATCATGTTCTTTGAAATACTCATATATTGTCTGTTTTTCTCTTGGATAAAATGAACGATAGTAACGTAGACCGTGAGGTTTCAATAATACACATTCCGATATATAGGAAAACAGCTCTTCAAAAGATCTAAGCATATTCATCACAGCCGGAAATGTCGTAATTAATCCGACTAATGCATTTCTTTTCAAATCACTAGCTTTTAATTTATCTATTTGAATTCTAGAAAAGTCATTTAATTCATCACTATTGAAAATATTTGAATGCCCTTTTCGAATTAAATAGTCAGTTATTGCATACGTAAACATATATAAACCAGTTGCGTTTTCTTCACAATGTTCATCTTCTGAAACAAGTAATAATCGTATAAATGTTTTGTACGACTTCTTTAATGAGTCATACGTCATTCGTTCTAAATATTTATTCTTAATGTTAGTAATAATTGATTCATCAATACTATTATCTGGAATAACTGATATTGTCTGACTATAAGCTTCCACATCGTTTTTAACGAATGAAAACAAATCCATGATAAACGGCGCTTTTACCGATAGGATATTATCATACATGGAACAGATTAGCATTCTAGCATGGTAATCACTTGGAACAAAAAGGGTATTATCATTTACTTTTAAATGTGCACATTTATTTCTGCAATTTTTCAAATATTCTATGTCCTCGATAAATTTGTCAAAATATAAAGGGCAATTATCCTTGAAAAATTGAACTACTTCATTTTCAACTTTAGAATACTTTTCATCATCTGCTATCATCGTATTGATTTCTTTTAACTTTTTATCTGCTTTTTTATCACCTTCGTTCGCCATAGTTTGAAGTTTTATAAACAAATCATAAATAACAAATGAGTAAAGCAAAACAATGGTAGCTCGATAGTTTTGACTATAATATGATTGAAGTATCTCTTTAAAATAATTTCGAGAGTCAGCATTATCAAACACTCTAAAATCTTTTTCATCAAACAGCATATTATTCACCGTCCTTCTTTGTTCCGTAAAAAGCAGGATCTTCAGCTACCATAAGTGGCTGACTTGTCCGTGACATTTGGTATAAGAAGTCCGAAAAAGTGTTTGTCCCAGAATGAACATCACCAGTATTCTCTTCAAAATTTTCAACCTGTTCCATAACCTTATTAAATACTTCAGGACTGTATTGTGGCGGATAGCCATTTTTGACAAGACAAATCTTAATCTCAAGTTTTAATTGATTGCGCACATTCTGATTGTTAAGCCAATCTGCAAAGGAAGATTTAGTATCGATTATTTCTTTAACCTTCTTTGCAAGGCTTTTGCATTTGTCATTCACAACTACACCGCCAATTTCTTTATCAATTCCATACTTAAAGTTGTACTGGTCACGTAAAGCAATCAAAATATCATAGAATGCCTTTTCTTCAAAAGTTAATCCGATTTTACGGAAACTTTCTCTGTTTTCATTCATCTGACGTAGAATAGCAAGTACCTGTTCAGTAGCAGCCTTAATAATATCTTCAGATGCCTGTTCCTGTGTTGCTCCGACCTCTTCTGCAGTAAGGTGCTTACGTCTTTCATGGTATTCTGCTATTGTCTTCTCAAGCATCTCTTGGAATGTTTTAGCGGCAACCTGATTGACTTTACTATACTCTTTAATCTGCTTACGAAGCATTTTAATCAGAAGTTCAAGCTTTGTTGCAGGCATTTTTACATCCGACAACTTTTCGAAGTATTCAGGAGAGAAAATATCTTCTTCCTCGCCACTTTCAAGAACACTTTCAACCTGATTATATTTAAGTGCTTCTTCAACCATTTTAGAAACAGCACGATTCATCGTATCTGCATCTACATCACTTGTTCCACTCATCTTGCGAACAAATCCTGCAATAGCCATAAAGCACTGTGCAAGTGCAGACTCTTCCTCGCAAAGTTCACCAGAAGGCTGGCAGATATCAAAAGCTGTTCGCATTCTTTTTACAGTCTGCAAGAAATATGTCTTGAATGATACCTTTCCCTTTTCGCTGCTTAATTCCTGTGTTGATAAAAATACATACTCGGCTGCTTTCGCAAGCAACATATAACGCTCTACAGGGTCACATTCTGGATTGAGGAATGGTGCCAAGTCATAATCAATAAACAGAGTTTTGAGAACTTCAAGTTCTTCCCTAAAAATCATTGTAGCCTGTTCAACATCGTCGGAAGTTGGTGCAACAGATGTATTACCACCATAAACTTTCATGGCTTCACGCATATTGTCACGAATACCAATGTAGTCGATAATCATCCCGTGGTCTTTACCAGGGAATTTTCTGTTTACACGGCTAATAGTCTGAATAAGCAGATGTTTCTTTAAAGGCTTATCATTATACAGGAATGTAAGCGAAGGAACATCAAATCCTGTAATCCACATATCAACAACTATAACAATGCGGAAGTTTGATTTTTCCTGTTTGAACGATGCGTCAAGTTCTTCTGAACGCTTGTCATTCTTAACACCACCAAGATAGTTGTACATTTCCGGTTCATCGTTACTTCCAACACTTGAAACCATAGCTATAAATGGCATAGGCTTTAATTTTTTTAATTCCTCATCAGACACAACAACACCATAAGGCACTTTCTTTTCTTCAAACCATTCAGGATATTTATCCTTGAATTTAAGAAGAAGTGCATAGGCAATTGCTCTGCTTGAACATACAACCATAGCTTTCTGTGTTCTGTCAGGGTCCTGGTCACATGCAGAAACATAGTGGTCATGGATATCAACCGCAAGTCTTTCAAGTCTTGATGGTTCACCAAGTATAACTTCCATAGAACTCATTGCACGTTTGCTTGCCTCAATATCATCATATGTGGCACTATCATCGGCACATTTTTTATAGTAGTTTTCAATCTCTGCTGCCTTTTCTTTATCAAGTAACACCTTGGCAATACGAGGGTGATACTTGATAGGTACAGTAAGTCCATCGGCAACGGCCTGATCCATTGTGTAACGATCTATTTCTTCACCGAAGGTCTGATATGTTTCAGCTATAGGTGTTCCTGTAAAGCCTACAAATGTAGCCTGTGGAAATGCCTCTTTTAAGACTTTTGCATAAGGCTTGGACACCATAGCTTTCATATTTTCGTCAGCATCTTTGCTGAACTGAATCTTCTTTGAATGCTCAAGTTGTGTTCTGTGAGCTTCATCAGAAAAACATATAATATTCTTACGGTCATTGATGAGACCAATTTTATCATCTTCACGGTCGCAGAATTTCTGAATGGTACAGATATAAAATCCACCACTTTGTCTTGCACCGAGTTCTTCTCTTAATTGTTTTCTATTCTTAACAACGGATACTTCGCCAAGGTTCAAGAACTCTTTACTCTTTGTGAAAAGCTTTGCCCCTTGTTTTTGTAATTCTTCTCTGTCAACAATAAGAATAATCGTTGGTGAACCGATAGCGGGGATATCCGTACAACGAAGTGCGAGCTGGCGTGCAAGGAAAGCCATTGTATAAGTCTTTCCACATCCGGTTGCACCAAAATATGTACCACCTCTACCAGTTCCATCAACGATGGAATTCACAATACTTTGTTTCAGTAGCTTGGATGCAAAGAACTGTGGATATCGGCAAACAATTTCAACTTCTTCGTGGTCATAAATTGTATCTTGAAAATAAATATAATCTCGGAACAGTTCCAGGAAACGAGCAGGGCTATAAACACCTTTAATCATCGTTTCTGTTTCTGCAAACGGTAAAGTAGATACCTCATCACCGTCATTTACTCTACGCCAAGCATAGAAATGTTCATAAGGAGTGCGAACCGTACCAAGCCTTGTCTTTACTCCATCAGAAATGCAAGCAAGTGGGCAGTAGTGTAAAAGGTGTGGAATATCTCGCCAATAACGAATATTTATCTGTTCCCACGCATTAAATACTGTTGCATGAGCATCTCCCGGATTTTTTAGTTCAATCACACAAAGAGGCATACCGTTTACAAACAGTAGTACATCAGGTCTGCGATTTTCTTTCTGTCCGTTATTCATGTATTCAACTGTAAACTGATTTACAACTCTGAAAATGTTATTATCAGAGTTTTCAAAGTCAATTAAGTTTACCATTCTTGCAAGTCCGTTTTGTGGTGTGAACTGAACACCATTGACCAACCAGCCATATACTTTATGCAGTGTGGTAAAGTCGCTTTCAGCACCTACAAGACGAACATTATCAAAAATTTGTGTAACTTCTTGATTTGTCAGATCATTGTTTGTAGATGAAATAAAAGCTTTGAAATCATCTGCAATTAACACATCATTTTTTGTGACACGATTTATTTTGTTGCCTGCAAGATAGTTCCAACCTTCTTTTTCAAGAAAGCCAATGAAGGCATATTCAAAATCAGACTCACAAAAATGACCGTTATAGTCTTTTAGCTTAGCCACAGGCTATGCCTCCTTTCTTGCCTCTTCGATAGAGCCTTTTATTAAAATAGGACAGATATCTTTGATTTTTGCTTTGAGTTTTTCATTGATTTCTTTTCGCTCATTATACACATGGAATATTTCAACTATAGATTTCTGTATTTCGTGACTAGGAACTGGAATTTCAATTTCATAAAATCTATCCATATCTAAATTAGTTCTTATACTTGCATCACTCATAAACCAGCCAAGTCGATCAACTTCTTTTCTTAAGAACCACATCATAATATATTCAGGAATAATCGAATTATCTTTTGGTTCAAGTACAGTATATGCAGGAGAAATAATAATAGGTTCCTGTCCATTGAATAACGCAATACGTATGCATTTATCACGTCCAGTTTGCATACCTGAAAATGCAAATTGTCCGTCATTAACCATCTTATATTTCTTTAAATCCACACCATTTACATTCGCAACAGAAGGCATAAACTGTTTTGTTATGTTAATTCCCATAACTTCTTGAATTCCTTTATCATTACGACAATCAACTTCTCTTAGCAAACTACCAACGTTTCTCTTAATTGATGTATGTTTATAGTTTTCTATAATAGCATCACAAGTCAGTTTCAAATCTTCCAAACCACGCTCATAGCATTGTTGGTTTGATATCATGGCATTATAGATTCCTGCATATTTTCTTTGAGTATCTATATCTGGTAGAGGAACAATAATGTCACTCATATCTTTAAAGTTAAATTCTGGTCTTTGACTTCCAAAGTTTCTGAAAGTAACTTCTCTTTTAAACTCATCTCTATGGAAATAAATATATAGCCAATGTGGGTCTATGATTTTCTTTCCTTCTTCTGTGAGATAGAAAATCATATATAAATGGGAAACAATGCATAGTCCTTCTGTTCTGTATGCTAATGAGCCAAGATTTAATCGAGTTGGGTTATATACAAAGGCACCATTGTTTACTATTTTATATGGTTTCAAATCTACCCCAAGAGTACTTCCTTTCGGTGGAGCAAATACACCACTACTATTAACACCTGTAATTAGTTCTTCACCATATTTTAAATCAGAGTTATTCGCTGTCGAGCGTTCAATATAATCACCAAGCCTTATATTAGTCAATGCCATAACCAATCCCCCTAAATGCATCTTCCAACATCTGTTGGGATTTCTTTTCGGCTTTCATAATTTCTTGCATCTCAGTTTGAATACGTGACATTTCCTTCTCATAGTCAATATCCAAATCATGGTCAATAAACTCAATATACTTGCTTGGTGTTAATGCCCACCCTTTACTTTCGATTTCCTTGATACCAACACTACGATAAAGTTCTGGCATTTCATAATTTGTTCCGTCTGTGCCTTCATTCTGCCAAGTATGATGAATTGAAGATGCTCTTTCAATTTGACCAGTAAGGTTAATTGTTATGTCATCAGTACCCTTGGAATCATTTGAAGATAGAAATACTTTCTTTTTGTTCTGACGCTTTACAGGGTTTTCAGTCCAAGTACGCAAGTCCATGAATAGAATCTCGTGTTCACGGTTACGAAGATTTCTACCATGATAGTTACCACCTTTTTTATTCTGATTAAGAATCCATAAAGTAACACTGATGTCAGTAGTAATAAACAATTCTCTTGGAAGAACGATAATAGCCTCAACCTTATCATTTTGAATAAGTCTTTTTCTGATTTCCAAAGTATCACTGTCATTGAGTGCTCCATTAGCAAGCAGGAATCCTGCAACACCATTTGCCTTCTTCAAGTGAGAAAGCATATGCAAGATCCAAGCATAGTTAGCATTACTTGCAGGTGGAGTTCCATAATCTGTCCAACGAGGATCATTCTGTAAGTTTTCATCATACCAACCTTTAAGATTAAATGGAGGGTTCGCCATAATGTAGTCGAAATACAATCCTTTATACAAATCATTGGTGAAAGAAGAATCACTCATACCACCAAGATGATGACTGATACCACGAAGAGCAAGGTTCATTTTTGCAAGACGATAAGTAGCTGGTTCTTTTTCTTGTCCATAAACATTTACACTAGATATACTTCCTTGCTTTGATTTCACAAGTTCAGCAGACTGGATAAACATACCACCGGAACCACAAGCCGGATCATATAAAGTTCCGTCATAAGGTTCAATCATAGATGCAATAAGCTGAACAACATCATGAGGCGTATAGAATTCACCATCTTCTTTTGTAGCATTAACTGCAAATTCCTGAAGGAAGTATTCATACACATGACCGATAAGGTCTTTTTCTTCACCAAAAATCTTGTGGCTGATTTTATTAACTTCATCTACAAGTTTCTTAATGTCATTTGCACCGAGGTTACGAGAAGTGAATGTACCTTCAATAAAGCATCCTTTTAAATCTTTGGAACTTGTTGCAATGATGTGAAGAGCAGTATCGAGAGCAACATTAAGACTTGGTGCAGGTGTGTTTATGATTGTTGACCAACGAGCCTCAACAGGAAGATTGTATGTTCCGTCAGCAAATGTAGCATCATCAAAGAATGCTGCTCTTATATCTTCGTCATCTGGGTCAAGACCTTGTTCTATTAAAGTCTGACGCAAGTTTTCAATTCCGTCTTCGTACTTCTCTCCAATGAATCGAAGGAATACGAGTGTAAGCATCATGTCTCTCTTTTCAAAGAATGAGCCTGAATTTCTTGCTGCACGTAAAATATCACGGCAGTTAAATAAAATATTGTCTATGTTCAAAGCTTTATCAGCAGCTTTTTTTGTAGCTTTCTTAGCCATATTATTTATCATCCTTTCCAGTGTTTATCCATTGTTCTTCTAACGCACTGAAGTCGAGGTTATGTGTTTCGCAGAACTCCATAATTTTTTTCATAGCTGACATATTAGGTTTGCTTTTTCCACCTTCCCAACGATTGATCGAGGAAAATGAAACGCCTAATTCTCGCCCGAATGCTTCCTGTGATAAGAAACATTTCTGACGGATTTTCTTGATTTCTTCTGAATAAGTCATATTTCAATCTCCTATATAAGCTATACATCAATGATATAGCATTATTATAGCATATATTCATGAATTTTCTACTCCCCAAGACTACCTCATCTGGTCTTGGGATATTTTTTTATCTTTTTTCATCTCCTCCCAAGGCTACCTAGTAGAAGGACAAAATTTACATAGCCTTAGAGAAACTTTTTTCTAAAAATTTTCCTTGATGATTTACAAAACATCAAATTTCTTTGCCTGTGATTTGTAAGAAGAAATTAGTTTTTAAAAGAGACGTATATGTTCTTTCACTATTAGGAAAGATAAAGGAGCAAAACACGAGTTATGAAAACATACCAGCTTATCTCAAGACTTAAATCCTTTCCACCCAAGGCTAAGGAAGAAAATCTTAATGCACAGTACTTATTATCATTAGTAAAGAAATATGTAGAAATCACAGAGTTGAATGCTGAGATTATACGAGAGTTTGTTGATAGGATTATCGTATTCAAAGCAGAGAAAGTGAATGGTCGCAGGCAACAGAGAATTCAAACCGCCTATAACTGCATTTATGTAGTTAACCTGCCTGCAAGTAAAGAAAAAACGGCATAGCTGGATTTCCCTGAAGCTATGCCGAATTTATCAAAGGATAAAAATTTCTTGCTTGCAGCCCCTAATGCTGCGCTTTTGTTTTTCAATTATTATACACTGACAAATCGCCAATCAATTCGGGGTTGATTGATTATTTGTCGTACTTGTTGAGCCACTCGATGAGCACTTTGCAGTAATCATCATGTCTATCTACGAAGCATGTGTGTCTTGCATTCTCCCAGAGAATCCACTCTGAGTTTGGAATTCCATCTGCGATAGTCTTAGCTATTAGCGGTGAGCAGAGATCGGAGATTCCGTTGCATACAAGCGAAGGAATCTTAATCTCGCCTAGTCTATCAACATATTCGAAGTCCTTTAGCGAACCTGTAGGGGCGAATTCATTTGGACCCCATCCGTATAGGTATGCCTCGCCGCCAGCCTTCTTAGGACGTGTACAGCACTCTGGTGCATCTTCGCCAATCCAGTAGTCACAGTATCTGTGCATATACTCAGCTACCGCTTTATCATAAGCCTCTCCAGAGAAATCTCCAGTCTCAAGAGCGTGATTGATTGCATCCTGCATATTCTGAGGCATCATCTTAATACGTCTTAGACCTTCTTTCTCCCAGAGGCTGCTTGATGGATGTCCACTGGAAATAACGAATGACTTAACACCCTTAGGCTTTCTTTCGATAGCGTACGCAATCTGCATCATACCGCCCCATGACTGTCCGATGATATGACACTCGTCTAGTCCTAGGTGCTCTCTTAGAGCCTCTAGCTCATCTAGCCATGTATCCTGAGTCCATAGTTCCTT
>ERZ773272.1087-NODE-1087-length-10473-cov-8.061720_pt1 | contig 10473 bp, 8 predicted proteins | sample MGYA00511891_ERZ773272 | MGnify/ENA primary metagenome ERZ773272 (study PRJEB29015, sample SAMEA2738150) | human oral metagenome | biome: human oral; feature: human-associated habitat; material: saliva | place: China | collected 2198 ...
AAAATCTCTTAGAGCATAGCAATTTAACTCCTAAATTTGTTTTTATAAGTGTAAGGCTTATTATCTTATGAACAAAAATAAGGAGGGAAAATTATGACACATCATACGATTATTGAGAAGAAACTGCATTTACGATTCAAAGGGAGTGACAGGAAAACAAAGAACCTGATTATTGCACGTCCTAAGGATAAATTGAAGAAGGCGTCAGCTAATATGGCAATGGAGAGTATTGTAGAAGCTAATCTTTTTGAAAAAGACGGAGTCCAATTGTATAAAGGCCAAAGAGATGCTTGTTATAAGACAAGAAGAGTGGATGTGTTTTTTTGACGGGGCTAAGCAAGCAATGTGAGCCTTTTTTTATGTAAATTATAAGTAGAGAAAAAATTGAAAATGAGTAAGTCCTGCTGAAGAGAAATCTATAGCAGGACTTTTTCGACCAAACAAAAAGTAAAAATAAATTATTACAAAAAATCATGTTGATTAATTTTAGTAACTGTGTTAAGCTGATGATAGTTAGTTATTCTAGTTGTTAAATAGTTTTAATTAGGAGGGAGAATTATGGAATTTGTAAGATTGTTAGATGGAAAAATAGTAAATGTTAATAAATTTGAAGCTGCAACAAATAAATCTTATCCGTATTATCAGAAAGGGAAAAAATTTGCACTTTGTCCAGCTTGTCAAACTTCTGTTCAAATAGTTGGCGGAGTGAATAATAACTTACAATCGAGAAACAAAATTATGTATGCAGCGCATACAAAGTCAGAAATTCCACAGTTTGCATATGATAAGAATAAAAAAGAAAAATGTGTTAATTATCACGGAAATGTAAATAATTGGCAAAAATTATATAGACAGTCGGATGCTAAAACGGAAAATAAAGAATTAGAGCAATATATTAATCAGAATATCGATAATATTGTGTCTGAAATAGAAAGTATCATCGGATTCAAATGTTTAAAGAAAGATCAAACATTAAATAAGATTGCACAGGAATTATTGTACTCTTTTTATAGAAATAAGGGGTTATATTTACAATCGGATTATTTTGTACCTGAATTTATTCCAAGATTAATTCTAATAAAAGCTGCTCAAGTTCCTTGTTGGGGGAGTATTCCGTTATCGAATACAAAGTCTAAGTTAGTAAAACATCAATTATTAAATAAATTTATCGAACAGAATGGACAATTTAAACCAAGTATGCAAACAAAACTGGTATGCGTCTTAGATAATGATGTAAACCCTAAGTTAATCATCGTAAAATTATTATATAAGGATTCTGGTGTTGAAAAAGAAATTGTATTGAGTAAAATTAATGCAAATGTTGAATGATAAAGGAGATTGTAATGAGATATGTCAAATTAGGAGAGTACATTGAATGCGTTACTGGCGTTAATCCGACGCGTGCTAATAAACAAATAGACGATGTAATAGTCTATTACGAGCAGAGTGATTTTAATAATGATTTTAATCATTTGGATGGATATGAAATCGAAGAGAATCTATCTGACTTTGGGAAACAAACGCTAAAAGAAGGAGATATTGTTATCAGCAATATTCAGCAAAAAGCAGTGATGATTGGGAAGAGTAATGCTGGTAAGGTAATCCCGCTGAATTTTACAAAAGTAGAATTTAATAAGCAGACGCTTGATAAGAATTATTTTTTGTATCTATTTAACAGTAATAAATTTATACAGCGACAAAAAGAGAGGGAGCAACAGGGAAATGTACTTCAAAAGCTTTCGACAAAGGCCTTAGGTGAATTGAAAATTCCTGTAATTCCTTTGGAAAAGCAAAAGAAAATAGGGGAGGTATATAGTAAAACTTTAAAATTACAAGGAGAATTAATTAGGTATTCAGATTTATTAGAGCAATTTTCAACACAAATTTTAGAAAAAACATTACAAGGGGATTAGATGATGGTGGATGAATTAAATAAAAGTGAATTAACTTTTGAAAAGAAAGTTATTGATTATCTTACTCAAATCGGTGGAACGAAACAATGGGAATATCGTCCTGAAATTAAAGATACAGAAGCTTTATGGGACAACTTTAAACGTATTCTAGAACAAAATAATAGAGGCCGATTAGACAAGGAACTTTCAATTGTTGAATTTAATCAGGTGAAAAGGGTTATTAACCAATTAGATACGCCATATAAAGCTGGACAATTTCTGTATGGGGTCAATGGTGTTAGTCAAGTTGAAGTAGACTTAGATAATGGAGAGCATGTCTTCTTAACAGTTTTTGACCAAGCACAAGTAGGCGGAGGAAATACTGTTTATCAAGTAGTGAATCAAATCGAGCGCGAAAAGGTGATTCCAGGGAAACCCAATAGGCGGTTTGATGTGACGCTATTAATCAATGGATTACCAATTATTCAAATTGAATTGAAGAGTGCGATGCGTCCTGCAAATGAAGCCCTAAATCAGATGGAACAATATATTGCGGAACGCCAGTATAGCGGTATTTTCTCAACGTTACAGATTTTAATTGCTATGACGCCAAATGAAATTAAGTATATGGCCAATACAACTAGAGACAAATTCAACAAGGCTTTTGCTTTTAAGTGGCAAGATGAGGAAAGTACAAAACCAATCAATAACTGGATGGAATTTGCAGATAAGGTGTTGTCTATTCCTATGGCACATGATTTATCTACTCGATACATGGTGTTAGATGGAACGAAGAACAAGGAAAGTATTAAAGTGATGCGTCCTTACCAAGTTTATGCAACGAAAAGAGTGCTTGAAAAAGTCGCTCAATATGACTTTAAATATGATGATGGCAGACTTGGGTATGTATGGCACACAACGGGATCGGGTAAGACAATCACAAGTTTTAAAACAGCGTGGTTAGCAAGCCGTCTACCACACGTTCATAAGGTAGTATTTTTGGTGGACCGAATCGCTTTGACTAGACAAACGGTTGATGCTTATCAAGCCTATGATCCACTCTCTAGAGGAGAAGGGGAATCGGGTGTTGTGAATGATACAGCCAACGTATCTGATTTGAAGACAAAATTAACGAGAAAAAGCGATAAGAATATTATCGTGACTAGTATTCAGAAGATGGCACGTTTCGTATCAAGAGACACCTTCAAACCTTTAAACCATAATATTCTATTTATTGTCGACGAAGCTCACCGTTCAACAGGAGATGGCTCGGATACAGAAGGGATGCTGCAAAGTATTCGTAAAGCCATTCCAAATGCTGCTTGGGTAGGATACACTGGAACGCCTCGTTTTGAAGGGCAGAAAACAAAAGAAGTCTTTGGAAGTCTGCTTCACGCATATACGATTAAACATGCGATTGCTGACCATAACGTTCTAGGGTTTAACGTTGAATTCAAAGAAACGATTGAACCGATGGAAAATCCATCAGAAGAAGATATCGATGATATGATTCGTGCGAGCGTGTATGATACTGATCCTGCACACGTGGAATTAGTTGTTCAGGATGTATTGTACTATTGGAAAGAAAGATCGAATAATTACAAATATAATGCATTGTTTACAGTACACGTAGGTGGTAATAAACCTTCAATTCCACGTGCGATGGAATACTTTGATAAGTTTATGGAGGAAAATAAAAAGTTAGAAGAAAGACCATTGAAGATTGCAATTATTTTCTCAGCTGATACATCGAATAGTGATAGTCAGTTGCAAACGAATGAGAGTCTTGATCGTGCACTTGTCTCATATAATCAAATGTTTGGAACAGCTTTTGATCGTACGACACTAAAAGCTTACTCTGAAGATTTAGCTAGACGATTAAATAAAACTGCTGATGATAGAAACTATTTAGATTTAGTGATTGTTGTTGATCAACTATTAGCAGGGTTTGATGCCCCAGAGTTGAATACTTTATATGTAGACAGAACGTTGAAAGGCGGGAATCTGATTCAAGCGTACTCTCGAACAAACCGTGTTCATGATAGTGTGGCTAAGCCTTGGGGAAACGTTGTAAATTATCGTTGGCCAAAACAAAATGAGTATGAAATGAATAAGGCGTTCGCGGTTTATTCGGACAGACACTCGGCAGATGAGCAAGTGGACTTGGACGTTCTGATTGATGGGAATACAAACGATAAAATTATCTCTAAACCATATAGTGTTGCAGTAAATGATATGAAAGAATTAGTCGATGAGTTAAGAGATTTAACGGATAATTTTGATAGAATTCCACCTAGCGAAGAAGATCAAGATGAATTATTCGAAAAGTTGAAAAATTACAATAGATTAATGACTCAATTAAAACAATATACCGTAGATGAAGAGGGAAATCGCGTATCCGCGTATGATGCACCTGAAGAGTTTTACGACCGTATTGGAATGACTCCGGAGGAAGAAATTAAATTAACGGTTGTGATTGCAGACGAGTTAAAACGCATCAGAGCCCAACAAGAAAAAGTCGATATTTCTCATATTGAATTATCAATGGTGCAAATTAATGAAGTGAGAATCAATTATGATTACTTAGTAGATTTGATTGCGAAAATGGCTGATGAAATCCATGCTCATCAAAACGAAGATGCTGAAGCTACTAGAATTGAAATCAATGTTGAGATTGCTAAGTCTGACAACGAAGAAGAAAAAGAAAAAATGCGTCGATTTGTGGAAGCTATCTATAGTGGAGACTTTGTATTTGATAGTTACCCTGCACCAAGAACTGTGGAAGCGATGGACCGTGCGAGAGAACGAGCAGTAACAAAATCAAACACACGTGAAGTAGCAGAGTTCGTACGTAAATGGGGACTTGATAACAGTACTCTTGTAAAAGACTTATTAGCCTTAATCGAGAAACATTCGATTGGACAAGATGACTTGGATAAGCAAGGGGAAATTTCAGCAATCTTAAACGCAGCACGTGCGGATTATCAAGAATTAGCAGAACCTGAAATTGCTGAATTGTCATGGATTAAGTATCGAAACGAATTTAGAAAAGCAATTTACAAACTTGCAGATGATATTAAGAGAGGTGAATAGAGTGGGAGAAGGAAAAAAGAATGTACCCAAGTTAAGATTTAAAGGGTACGAAGACGCTTGGGAACAGCGGAAGTTAGGAGACGTTAAAGATGTTAGAGATGGGACACATGATTCTCCTAAATACATTACAACGGGCTATCCTTTAGTTACTTCAAAAAATTTAACTGAAAATGGCCTTGATTATTCTGATATTTCTTATATTTCTGAAGATGATTTTCTTGCTATTAATAAACGATCGAAAGTGGAAATAGGAGATATTATATTTGGAATGATAGGGACTATAGGGAATCCAGTGATGGTAACATCAGAAGGTTTTGCAATAAAAAATGTTGCACTATTAAAAAATAATGGAATAATTAACAATTCATTTTTAATCCATTTACTAAAATCTCCAATTTTTACTAAATATATCAAGCTGGAAAATGCAGGAGGAACACAAAAATTTCTTGGGTTATCCCAAATTAGAAATTTTGAATGTTTGATACCTAATGAAGGAGAACAAGTGATTTTAGGAGAATTTTTTATTGCTTTAGACAACCTCATTACTCTTCATCAGCGTAAGTATGATGCCTTAAAAGCGATGAAAAAAACACTACTTTCAAAAATGTTTCCTAAAGATGGAGAAGATGTTCCAGAGATTCGTTTTAAAGGATTTACTGACGCTTGGGAACAGCGGAAGTTAGGGGAAGAAGTTCAAATTGATATGGGGCAATCCCCAAAGGGAGAGAATTATACTGATAATCCAGAAGATTATATCTTAGTTCAAGGAAATGCCGACATGAAAGAAGGGAAAGTTTTTCCGAGAGTTTGGACAACTCAAGTTACTAAAAAGGCTTATAAAGGTGATATTATTCTTAGTGTTAGAGCGCCTGTAGGTGATATAGGTAAAACCGACTATGACGTAGTTATAGGTAGAGGGGTCGCAGCTGTTAAGGGGAATGAGTTTTTTTATCAGTTACTTGGAAAGCTTAAACAAGATGGTTATTGGACAAAGAGTAGCACAGGGTCGACATTTGATAGTATTAATTCTAATGAGATAAAGACCGCAAAAGTAACAATTCCAGATACAAATGAACAGTTGTTTATTGGAAATTACTTCCAAAGAATAGATAATCTCATTACTCTTCATCAGCGTAAGCTTGAAGAATTGAAGAATATGAAGAAAACACTACTACAACAGATGTTTGTATAAAAAGGAGAGAATAAAATGACGAAAACAACCGAAATTACATCGAAACTTTGGGAGATGGCTAATAAATTACGTGGAACAATGGATGCTAGTGAGTATAAGAATTATATCCTTCCCTTTATGTTCTATCGTTATTTATCTGAGCATCAAGATGATTATCTCCGTAAAAATCAATTAGAAGATTTTTATCAAAATCCAGAAGAAATTGAAGAATATTATGAAGATATTGCTAAAAGCCTTGGGTATGTGATTGAACCCCAATTTACGTGGAATGCGATTGTTGACAGTATTGAAAATCACAAAATCAAAGCAAGTGATTTCCAAGATATGTTTGAAGCTTTTCATAAACATGCGAAACGAAATACAGATTCAGAACAAGAATTTGCCAATGTTTTCTTTGATGTGAACTTAGGAGATACTCGCCTAGGTTCTGGAACAAATGAACGTGCAAAAGCTTTGAATGATATTGTGCTGATGATTAACGAATTCGATTTTAAAGATGAATCAGGACATGATATTCTTGGAGATGTTTACGAATACTTGATTGGTCAATTCGCGGCTAATGCAGGAAAAAAAGGTGGAGAATTCTATACTCCTCATGAAGTAAGCCAAATTTTAGCTCGTTTAGTGACGGATCATGTCGCTAAACAAGGAAACCAATTCAGAGTATATGACCCAACAATGGGATCTGGTTCGTTATTATTAACGGTACAAAGAGTATTCTCTGGAAGCGACATCTCAAAAGTTGAATTTTATGGACAAGAGCTTAATACAACGACTTATAATCTTGCACGTATGAATTTGATGATGCATGGAGTTTCATATGCTAACATGAATCTAAAAAGAGCAGATACATTAGATACTGACTGGCCGTTTGATACTCACAACGGAATTGAAGTTCCAAAGAAGTTTGATGCGGTAGTAGCTAATCCGCCATATTCACAAAATTGGGATATTAAGAACATTGACCGCGAAAAAGATGTCCGTTTCAAAGGATTCGGTGTAGCGCCGGCTTCTAAAGCGGACTATGCATTTGTGCTACATGGATTGCACCATTTAGATGAAAAGGGAACAATGGCTATTGTATTACCACACGGCGTCTTATTCCGTGGAGCTTCTGAAGGAAAAATCCGTGAGAATATTTTGAAAGAAAATTTATTAGATGCAGTAATTGGTTTACCAGCGAACTTATTCTATGGTACAAGCATCCCAACAGTGGTTTTAGTATTCAAAGGTCGTGAAGCTCGTGGAGAGAGAAAAGATGTCTTATTTATCGATGCTTCGAGAGAATTTGAAAAAGGCAAAAACAAAAATACACTATCTGAAGAAAATATCAACAAGATTGTTGAAACTTATCATAATCGTGAAGATGTTGATAAGTACGCGCATGTAGCAACAATTGAAGAAATCAAAGAGAATGATTACAACTTAAACATCCCTCGTTACGTAGATACGTTTGAGGAAGAAGAAGTCGTTCCGTTAACTGATATTGCTAAAGAGTTAAATGAAATTCAAACGAATATCGATGAAACTACAAAATCATTGATGAGTATGCTAGATGATTTAGTAGGCACTACTCCTGAAGCGAAATCTGAGTTAGAAGAATTCAGAAAGTTATTTGGTAGTAACTAATGCTGAAAAGTAGAGGTGAGAACCTCTACTTTTTTGTATAAATAAAGCATACGCTTGGGAACAGCGTAAGTTAGGGGAAGTTGGCACAACATATACGGGATTATCAGGAAAAACTAAGGAAGATTTCGGGCATGGCAATGGACAGTTCGTAACCTATATGAATGTTTTTTCCAACGCTGTGGCTTCTTCTGAGATGGTAGAACCAGTTGAAATTGATGAGCGACAAAACAAAGTTGTTGCTGGAGATGTTTTATTTACTACTTCTTCAGAGACTCCTGAAGAAGTAGGAATGTCATCTGTTTGGCTTGAAAACAGTAAGAATACCTACTTAAATAGTTTTTGCTTTGGATATAGACCGAGAATCCCATTTGACCCTTATTATCTTGCCTTTATGCTCCGTTCATCTCTAATGAGAAAGAAAATAACTTTTTTGGCTCAGGGTATTTCAAGATATAACATATCTAAAAACAAGATGATGGATATTGAAATACCTGTGCCGATAATGAGCGAACAGCATCAAATTGGTGAGTATTTTCGTAACCTCGAACACCTTATTACTCTTCATCAGCGTAGGTCATCGAGGATTATTGAATTTTCAGCTACTTAGTTCTGCTAGAGAGCGCATTACAAGATCGATGTCTTTATTTTCTAGCTCTGCAATAATGTGCAGATAAGTTTTTTGAGTTGTTGTCATGCTTGCGTGTCCTAGTCTTCGGGCTACACTAGCGATTGAAACACCAGAGAATAATAAAAGAGAGGCATGAGTATGTCGAAGCCCGTGAATTGTGATAATGGGAATACCGCAATGAATACAATGACGTTCTAGGCGTTTATTTGGAGTGGAATTCCATACTTTCCCGTGTACAAATATAGGTTCGTTTTCTGGGAGACCGCGGAGTAATTCAGTAAACTTAATGACCGTTTGCCAGTCGATTTGAATCTTTCGGTTTGAAGTAAAGTTCTTAGTAGGAAGAAACCCCGTATTGTTTTTATAGTCCCATGTTTTGTTGATAGTTATAGACTGATGCATAAAATCAAAGTCTTTAGGCGTTAATCCCAATGCTTCGGAAAATCTCATTCCAGTTTTAGCAATTAGATAAATTAACCAGTCCCAATCGAGTGTAGCACTTAGTGTTAAATCAGACAGAAGTTTATGAACTTCAAATTGATTCAGAAATTTTTGTTTCTTATTTCGTGCGGTTCTTCCTTTGATAATTGCCTTCCTAGTGGGGTCACGTTTAATCCAGCCTTCATCAATGGCATCTAATATTGCTGCTTTTAATTGATGATGGAAGTCCATAGTTGTTTGTTTTTCGTGGACATCTGCATAATCGTTTAAAAGTTGTTGATATGTTGTACGTGTGAGTTGGCAAATCTCAAGCGTTGGAATTAATCGTGCTAACCAAAGTTGCGTCATTTTATACTTTTCCATCGTTACATTTCGAATGGCACCCTCTTTATAAATATGAATCCAACGAGCATAGTATTCATGAAACAATTCGTGTTCAGTATTTTGTTTTGAGTTCATTTATTTACCTTCTTTCATAGGAAGAGATGACCTAGCTGATGATTACACTAAGTATAATGCTGCAGTTTAATTTATTGATAAGTCTTACAGTCTTTTTAGTCCACCTATGCTATAATAATCTTGAATAGAGAAGGTTTTCATGATTGGAGGAGAGAGTATGAAGAGAAGACAAATCCTAGCTTCAATGCTTTGTGTGTTGGCGCTTGCGGCATGCAACAAGAAGCCAGAAGAAGTGACGACCCAGGCACCAACAACGGTTCAAGCGACGACGGTGGCACCGACAACGGTAGCCCAGACGGAGCACGCGACGTATTTTGAGATGTTGCAGATGGCGTATAATGTGGCGGCCAAGGATGCCGATATCACAGAAGGCTTAGCCGCGGCCAAGAAGGTGCGTGACGAGATGTTTGCGCAATATCCAAGCGACAAGGATGACATCGACAATGCCTATTCGGACTTGGAGCTCTTGGTTCGTTTTAATGCGACCGGATTTAGCGACTTCATGAAGCGTTGGAATGCGTCGACTGGTCAGCATTTCGAGGCTTTGCACGAAGCGATTCACATGGACGGGGCGACGCTTGATGGCGAGAAGATTAAATGGAATATGATGGGCGTTGTAGCCTCTAACGACTACAAGGTGATGGTGGTGGAAGCGTATCTTGACGCGACGAAGAAAGAGGCGTTCCTCTTTGGGTACGAAGACGGCGAGCCGATCGTTCTTCATGCGACCAATGTGACGCGCGAGACCTTGCCAAAAGCAGCGTTCCAAATTGTGAAGGACGCGGATTTACTCAAAGGCTTTACCGACAATGCGACATGGAAAGCAAGCTCTGAAGCGTCTGCGAATCAATCCGTTGCGGATGCGATGGCGATTTACGCGCGTAAAAGAGGCGAAATCTATGAGCGCACGAGTCCAGCGACCCAGCGCGAGTACTATGATTTAGCCGTTCCAGACCAACTCTTCAAATATGCTACGGTCGATGGCGAGAAGGCGAACTTCAAGTGGGCAGGACTGAACTTCCAATCTGGAGGCGACTCTTATGAAATCGTGGAGTGTTATGTGTCTGAATCGGGGACATCGGTGATCGTATTTGCCAAAAAAGAAGGAATCAATGTGCTGTTAATCGGCGAATCAGAGC
>ERZ773272.1092-NODE-1092-length-10452-cov-30.594018_pt1 | contig 10452 bp, 1 predicted proteins | sample MGYA00511891_ERZ773272 | MGnify/ENA primary metagenome ERZ773272 (study PRJEB29015, sample SAMEA2738150) | human oral metagenome | biome: human oral; feature: human-associated habitat; material: saliva | place: China | collected 2198 ...
CGACCGTGCAGGGCAGCGGCGAGTTCTCGGGCTCGGGCGTGACGCTGCAGGCCGATGGCGTGGACGTGTCGCATCCCGTGGCGGGCGCGTCGCTGAGCGGCGAGACGACGGTGCGCGTCGAAGCTTTCGGGCGTAATAATGATGCGCGCGCCGACGACGACGCGAGCGCGGAGGTCACGGTGACGGTCGAGGGCTCCGGTTCTGGGGGCTCTTCGGTTGACGAGGCCGGGGCTGGGCGCTGGGTGTACAGCCGCTTTGGCAAGTGGTGGCGGTACACGGACGGGACGTTCCCGGTAAACGTGCGCCTGCGCATCGACGGGAAGGTCTACCGTTTTGGCCCGCGCGGCTACGTGGTGACCGGCTGGTACCGCGAGGGCGACCAGTGGTCCTACTACGGGCTCGATGGCGCTCAGGCGCTGGGCTGGGCGAGGATTCGCGGCACCTGGTACTACTTCGATCCTTCGTCGGGAGCGATGCGCACGGGCTGGCTGACGGAGGGCGGGTACACGTACTACCTGTCCTCGTCGGGAGCCATGGTCACGGGCCCGCGCTGGATCGACGGCAAGCGCTACGTGTTTGATCGCAGCGGACACCTGCTGACGTGAGTCGCTAGCTTGACGGATTCTGGCTGACGGTTTCTGGCTGACGGATTCCTGCTGGTGGTTTCCGGCTGACGGATTCCGGCTGGGACGAAACGGGGCCGCGCACGAGAGCTCGTGCGCGGCCCCTCCCGCGTGGGGGGAGGGGTAAGAGCGCGCATTTCCGGTCTTTCCGCTGACGCGGCCGCGTGGGCGTGGGGGAGGGGAGCTGTCGTCGGTCGTGGTGGCGTCGACATCGTGGTGCGACAGATGGATTTCGTATACGATATTCGCTATGAGTGATCGTCTTCTTCGCGGAGTTCCTGTGACTGATGAGCAGATTCAGGCGTGGGCTGATGAGGCCGAGCGCGGGTATGACCTGGCTGAGTTGCCGGCTCCGCGCCCGGGGCGTCCTCCGGTGGGGAAGGGGCCGGGCGTCGCCGTGACGGTGCGTCTGGATGAGCGGACGTTGAGGGCGTTGATGGAGCGCGCCGCCTTGGAGGGGATTGGTAGTCGTTCTGACGCGATTCGCGCGGCAGTGCGCGAGTGGACCCATGTCGCCTAGGCTTCATGCCAGTGCGCGCAAGCATTTTGAGCGTGACAGGCTCACCGATGACGCCGTCCTGTACGCGTATGAGCACGCCCTGAACTCACGTCCCCTCGACGATGAGGACGATCCCAGGAGATGGCTCGTTGTGGGTATCGACCAGTCTGGACGTGTTCTCGAGCTGGTCGTATTAGTTTTCGACGGTGGCGGAGAGCTCCTTATCCATGCCATGAAGGCTCGTCTTCAGTTCTTGGACGAACTCGCGTAGCTTGCGGGTGGCTACCCGCTGTGGCCGTGGGGAATGGTCGACGAATTTTGGAACCAGCCATCGCTGGAGGAGCCGGGGGCCGGTTCTTAATGGGCCGTGTGGTGCTCGGTGCTCTCTGACGAACGGCTTCGTGAAGCTTGAAGCGACCCTGTCTAAGTCTTAATGCACCTTTTGGCGCCCGGTGCTTTCTGACAAGGAATTAGGCGGTGGGAGCCGAAATTGAACTGCCTAACGGGTCTAAATGCGCCGTTTGGCGCTCGGTGCTTTCTGACTAGCAGATCGCCACTCCCTGCGGTGGAACCCCGCCAAGTCTTAATGCGCCTTTTGGCGCTCGGTGCTTTCTGACGCGAAGTCGTCGAAAAGGTTGGGTGGACCATTGCCGGTGTCTTAATGCACCTCTTGGCGCCCGGTGCCTTCTGACTGGTAGAAGCGAACTACGGGTCGTGGGTGCAGACCATGTCTTAATGCACCTTTTGGTGCTCGGTGCTTTCTGATGGGGTGTGATTGTTCGTCGTGTCTCACGTGGTGCGTGTTGTCTAAATGCGCCTTTTGGCGCTTTCTGACTCAAAGTGTACGCCTCCCAAGGATCAGAGCGAACCGAGTCTTAATGCACCTTTTGGCGCTCGGTGCTCTCTGACCCATCATTGACCGCGCTTCCTACCTGTATGCAACCGGGTCTTAATGCACCTTTTGGCGCTCGCTGCTTTCTGACAACGACGCTGTACTCGCTTCACGCCCCCCGCAGGACGCGAGTCTTAATGCACCTTTTGGTGCTCGGTGCTTTCTGACTTTTTGACTCGAGTCGCTCGCAATCTGGTGTCTACTCCAGTCTTAATGCACCTTTTGGCGCTCGGTGCTTTCTGACAAGCAGAATCTGTCGTTTGCAAAACAACAGCTCGATATGTCTTAATGCACCTTCTGGCGCTCGGTGCTTTCTGACAGAGATTCTTGCCCAGCCTCTAGAGGCGTTCGACGTGGCGTCTTAATGCACCTTCAGGCGCTCGGTTCTTTCTGACGGAATCTTCGTGCGGCTACGATGAGGACTCTCTGGAAGGTCTTAATGCACCTTTTGGCGCTCGGTGCTTTCTGACACGGTATCGCTAACGGTCGCCTCGCGTCCGATCCCAAGTCTTAATGCACCTTCTGGCGCTCGGTGCTTTCTGACTCGGCCGCTCCCCACAAGGCGCAGGTCACCATGCGCTTCAAGTCTTAATGCACCTTTTGGCGCTCGGTGCTTTCTGACCCGAGCACATGAAGATCGACGTTCTCATGGCCGATATGTCCTAATGCACCTTTTGGCGCTCGGTGCTTTCTGACTGGTGAGCCGTGGCGGCTGGAACCCCTCGAAGAAACAGTCTTAATGCACCTTTTGGCGCTCGGTGCTTTCTGACAGGAAAAGACGGCGACGGCTACGGGAAAGCCGATATGTCTTAATGCACCTTTTGGCGCTCGGTGCTTTCTGACTGGGACAAGGTTGCTCGCGAGGCCGCGCATTGCGTGTCTTAATGCACCTTTTGGCGCTCGGTGCTTTCTGACGGGCAACGACCTGCGGTTAGATGCGGTCGCGCAGGGTGGCGTCTTAATGCACCTTTTGGTGCTCGGTGCTTTCTGACCCCGGAAGGTCATAGGGTACGCAACGTATGAGTCTTAATGCACCTTTTGGCGCTCGGTGCTTTCTGACGGAGCAGCCACTTGAGTCCTAAAGCCGTAGCAATCTCCACAAGTCTTAGTGCACCTTTTGGTGCTCGGTGCTTTCAGACCTTCCTCGAGTCGTCAGGGAACCTCACGCAGCCTTTCTGTGTCTTAATGCATCTTTTGGCGCTCGGTGCTTTCTGACTGACATGATGCTCCGTTCTTACAGTCCGATAGCGAGCCAGTCTTAATGCACGTTTTGGCGCTCAGTGCTTTCTGAGACACCGTGGTGGATGGGCACCTGGACAAATGCCGGGTCTTACTGCATCTTTTGGTGCTTGGTGCTTTCTGACATGCCGAAGTCCAACATGTTTGAGGACATGATTGTTCGGTCTTAATGCACCTTTTGGTGCTTGGTGCTTTCTGACCGACAGCCCGCACATCAACACGGACGGGTACATTGGTCTTAATGCACCGTTTGGTGCTCGGTGCTTTCTGACCTCTTTTTGGAAAGACCGATAAGCTAGTCTATGGATCGGTCTTAATGCACCTTTTGGTGCTCGGTGCTTTCTGACGTGTGTCGTGTCGGCGCAGGAGAACGTGCGCGTGTGGTCTTAATGCACCTTTTGGCGCTAGATGCTTTCTAACGGCGATACGCTGCGTGGTGTTGCGCGGGGGATCGGTGGGTCTTAATGCACCTTTTGGCGCTCGGTGCTTTCTCACCCACCAAGTTGGCGCAGCTGATCGAAGATGTTTTAAGGTCTTAATGCACCTTATGGCGCTTGGTGCTTTCTGACGAGCGAGGCATCGGCCAGTCCTGACCCTGGTAGTAACCACGTCTTAATGCACCTTATGGAGCTCGGTACTTTCTGACCTCAGGCTCAGCTTGCTCGTGAACTTCTCGCTATTCGTGAGTCTTAATTCACCTTATGGCGCTTGGTGCTTTCTGATTCGAGGAAGCCATCGCTTCCTACCGCGAGGCATTCATGGAGTCTTAATGCTCCTTATGGTGCTCATCTTGGAGGGTTGTTAGAAAATGTCGCATGCAATTCGGCTTCCACTCCTTCAAGACTTGAAGCTGCATCGTTGAGATGTCGCGGTTTTCGCCGTTCATTGAGGTTTGAACTAAGGGAATTGCATGCGAAATTTTCGGGCGCTCGGTGCTTTCTGACGCACCTAGACGTGCTTCGTGTGCATGGACTACGCATCGCGTCTTAATGCACGTTTTGGCGCTCGGTGCTTTCTGACCTCGCGTCCACTGCATCGAAGGTCGAAGAGCTGGGAGTCTTAATGCACCTTTTGGCGCTCGGTGCTTTCTGACCGCCCTGTCGATGCTGGGCCAGTTTGATGCTGTGTCGGTCTTAATGCACCTTTTGGCGTTCGGTGCTTTCTGACCGACGAATGAACCTTCGAGAGCTCATCAGCTCCACTCCGTCTTAATACACTGTTTGGCGCTCGGTGCTTTCTGACGGAATGGACGGTGATGGTGACGGAAAAGCGGATATAACTAAGTCTTGATGCACCTTTTGGCGCTCGGTGCTTTCTGACGTGTGAGCTTTCACAGTGGCCTCTCAAGCCCAGCCTGCGGTCTTAATGCACCTTATGGCGCTCATCTGGGAGGGTTGTTTGAAAATGTCGCATGCAATTCGGCTTCCACTCCTTCACGACTTGAAGCTGCATCGTTGAGATGTCGCGGTATTCGCCGTTCATTGAAGTTTGAATTAAGGGAATTGCATGCGAAATTTTCGGGCGCTCGGTGCTTTCTGACGAAGGAGGCCTGACGTGAACAATCTCCTCCTCGGCCTGGTCTTAATGCACCTTTTGGCGCTCGGTGCTTTCTGACTGAAGAGATCGAGGCTTTGCTTGCTGTTAACGGCGGTGTCTTAATGCACCTTTTGGCGCTTGGTGCTTTCTGACCGGGGGCGTTTTCTTGGTAGTGGTAGCGGGGTTCGGTCTTAATGCACCTTTTGGCGCTCGGTGCTTTCTGACATGGCCAGGCGGGTGCCACGACGCGCGCCTTGTTGGCACGTCTTAATGCACCGTTTGGCGCTCGGTGCTTTCTGACGAGTTCGTCAAGCTGGGGCACAAGACAATCCAGGATGCAACGTCTTAATGCACCGTTTGGCGCTCGGTGCTTTCTGACGCCCCAGCTGCCAAGTACGGCGACCTAGATAACATGCTGTCTTAATGCACCGTTTGGCGCTCGGTGCTTTCTGACGATAACAACGGAACCACAACGTTGTGCATTTCTGTGCGTCTTAATGCAGCGTTTGGCGCTCGGTGCTTTCTGACGGCTCCGAACCCGAGTCCGTCGGTACCAAGCCCTTCGGTCTTAATGCACCGTTTGGCGCTCGGTGCTTTCTGACAAATAGCAGACTATTTGTCTGACACTGCTTCTGCGACAGGTCTTAATGCACCTTTTGGCGCTCGGTGCTTTCTGACAGGAAGCTCTCCTTGACGGGACGTGCGACATCTGCTTTGTTTTAATGCACTTTTTGGCGCTCGGTGCTTTCTGACGGCCTGTGGTGTAACGACTGGTGCCGTCGCCTCATCCCCAGTCTTAATGCACCTTTTGGCGCTCGGTGCTTTCTGACACGTTTCGACCAATTAAAACAAGGTATATAGTGAGAAGTGTCTTAATGCACCTTTTGGCGCTCGGTGCTTTCTGACACGAAGCAATCATGCGACAGCAGCAGGTCGCCGAGTCTTAATGCACCTTTTGGCGTTCGGTGCTTTCTGACGAGGACGTCACCCCGCATTGGCGGTGCGCCCTTTACATGTCTTAATGCACCTTTTGGCGCTCGGTGCTTTCTGACTGAAGAGGAGGACAACGACCAGGAAGATAACAGAGGCGGTCTTAATGCACCTTTTGGCGCTCGGTGCTTTCTGACACCCAGGCGTCGGTGTTCCTCGGGATCGCGTGGAGCGTCTTAATGCACCTTTTGGCGCTCGGTGCTTTCTGACGGGTGTGGGTCAGGAGGTAGGCGGGCGCAGATGCGGTGTCTTAATGCACCTTTTGGCGCTCGGTGCTTTCTGACTGAAGCCCCTCATCGTTGACAGCAACTACCCGGTTGTGTCTTAATGCACCGTTTGGCGCTCGGTGCTTTCTGACCATTCTTAGGTTCGCCGCAATGAACCACAGCAGTGGGTCTTAATGCACCGTTTGGCGCTCGGTGCTTTCTGACCGATCCTCGCACGTGGTCGAAGCGCAACAAGATCATCGCGTCTTAATGCACCGTTTGGCGCTCGGTGCTTTCTGACGCCGCGAAGGAGTACGCCGACAGCCTCAGCACCGTCACGGTCTTAATGCACCGTTTGGCGCTCGGTGCTTTCTGACACGGGCGGTGCGCTCATCGTGGATCTCGGCGGCCAGGGTCTTAATGCACCGTTTGGCGCTCGGTGCTTTCTGACAAGAATAAGGACATGGTGTTCAAAGCTATTGTCATCGACAGTCTTAATGCACCGTTTGGCGCTCGGTGCTTTCTGACTTACGAACTGGATGAGCACTGGACGGCGCTTCCGGTGGGTCTTAATGCACCGTTTGGCGCTCGGTGCTTTCTGACCCAACAAGGAGAATGACCGATGAAACACAAGATTTGGGCCGTCTTAATGCACCGTTTGGCGCTCGGTGCTTTCTGACTTAAGCCCCTCATCCTCGACGATGACGTGGAATACGGCCGTCTTAATGCACCGTTTGGCGCTCGGTGCTTTCTGACGCCCCGCCCTCATCCCATACCCCGGCCCCCGCCTATGCCCGTCTTAATGCACCGTTTGGCGCTCGGTGCTTTCTGACGCGTTCACTCTCCTTGTTAACCTACGTCGCGCCTACAAGGTCATAATGCACCGTTTGGCGCTCGGTGCTTTCTGACATTTGTCTCGCGAACAGCTGCTCAACGCCGGATACACGGAGGTCTTAATGCACCTTTTGGCGCTCGGTGCTTTCTGACGCTGGCTGGTCCTATGGGTGCGGGTAAGGATACGACGGGTCTTAATGCACCGTTTGGCGCTCGGTGCTTTCTGACTAAACGAGTGGCGCGCATCCCTGACAAATGCAGACGTGGTCTTAATGCACCGTTTGGCGCTCGGTGCTTTCTGACTCCTGAAACTCCTCGACACCTGGGATATCCTTCAGCGGGGTCTTAATGCACCGTTTGGCGCTCGGTGCTTTCTGACGACGATAGGAATGTGATCGGAAACCGCCTGATCCTCGACGTCTTAATGCACCGTTTGGCGCTCGGTGCTTTCTGACGGCTTCAAGCCTGTCCCGCTCAAGGCTACTGCACTCAGTGGGTCTTAATGCACCGTTTGGCGCTTGGTGCTTTCTGACCTCGCCGATGACTCCGGGGGCGATGCCCTTCATGAGTCCGTCTTAATGCACCGTTTGGCGCTCGGTGCTTTCTGACCGACAGGCGACAACAGTGCGGCCGAGAAGCCGGACACGTCTTAATGCACCGTTTGGCGCTCGGTGCTTTCTGACCCTCGCCGCCCGCGCCGCCAACCTCTCCGTCATGCAGTCTTAATGCACCGTTTGGCGCTCGGTGCTTTCTGACCTGTGGCGCGCAGGTACCCGGAGTTTTTTGAGGCTGCGTCTTAATGCACCGTTTGGCGCTCGGTGCTTTCTGACGCAGCTCCTCCTAACCCAGGCGTCCGTTTTCCTCGGCAGTCTTAATGCACCGTTTGGCGCTCGGTGCTTTCTGACGCGGCATGGCTTCTCACTACGCAAAGCACGACGGCATTTTGTCTTAATGCACCGTTTGGCGCTCGGTGCTTTCTGACCGAGAAGTGGGACACGGCCACACCGCACGGCTTGTCTTAATGCACCGTTTGGCGCTCGGTGCTTTCTGACCCTTCGGTCTGGAGAACGTTCAGAAGGTCCGCGACGGCGTCTTAATGCACCGTTTGGCGCTCGGTGCTTTCTGACGGGATGTGAGGATACATCACGACGCGAATGGGGTAGTGTCTTAATGCACCGTTTGGCGCTCGGTGCTTTCTGACGGGGATGGTCCCCGGTACGCGAAGCGCGGGCAGTTGGTTGTCTTAATGCACCGTTTGGCGCTCGGTGCTTTCTGACAGTTGCAGGTTGACGAGATTGGTCCGTCGCTGCGTAGCGGTCTTAATGCACCGTTTGGCGCTCGGTGCTTTCTGACCATCCGCGACGTACTCTTCTACTGATCTACTGAAAGGTCTTAATGCACCGTTTGGCGCTCGGTGCTTTCTGACTTTTTTGCGCAAAATCTACAACGAACATAATGAGAACTAGTCTTAATGCACCGTTTGGCGCTCGGTGCTTTCTGACGTTCGGCGGCAAGGTGCCGAAGAACCTGAGCACCACTCTGTCTTAATGCACCGTTTGGCGCTCGGTGCTTTCTGACCAACAATACCAGCCCCAATAGTCGGGCCCGCTAGAGGTCTTAATGCACCGTTTGGCGCTCGGTGCTTTCTGACATCAAGATCGGACGGAGCGTCCGATACAACGGCGACGAGTCTTAATGCACCGTTTGGCGCTCGGTGCTTTCTGACCCGGCGAGGACTCCACCTCGACGCCGCTAGATGTCGTCGTCTTAATGCACCGTTTGGCGCTCGGTGCTTTCTGACCGAGTACGACGACGGCGGCGAGTAGCCCGTCTGCTCCGTCTTAATGCACCGTTTGGCGCTCGGTGCTTTCTGACCAATCCTCGTTGAGAGCGGCGCATACGAGGAAGCAATGGAGTCTTAATGCACCGTTTGGCGCTCGGTGCTTTCTGACATGATCTGCACAAGCCTATCACTATCCTAGGTAGGACTGTCTTAATGCACCGTTTGGCGCTCGGTGCTTTCTGACTGCCCGGCGTGTCGCACCCCCTGTGACCAGGGAAAACGTCGTACCGGATCGCCGGTGGCCGAAAAGCACCCCTCCGACCAGCAAGCACGAGGTTAGAATATCAGACTTTTCGTTGCGACTGCGCGCATCGCCGCGGAACGCCTGCGGGGCCGACGCTGTCCCGGAAATCGCCGCCACCGTTGGCGTGTCGCTCCTCCATAAGGCTTCACACTTGTAGAGTAACCGCAAGGTTGTTGACTGGAAGGACAGACAATGACGACACCCGCCACGGCCTCGTCTCTGAGAGAAGCGCTCACCCCCGAAGCCCTCACTCGCGCCAGACGCCGACTCCTCACAGCACACCCCGACCCCACCAGAGCGAACACCCCCACGCCGGGAAGCCTCACCGACGAACAACTTCGCGTCCTCGCCGCCCAGGACTGGGCGCCGCCACGCATCGCCGCACTTGACACGAACACTCTCACGACGGCCGACCCCATCACCCGGGCGCTTCTGGCCGAATCGGTGCGCGAAACCCTCGAACGCCGCCTCGCCGCGGAACGCCCCCACGGCACCTACGACGACACGCGCGCAGGACACGACGCCTTCAACAGGGGAGTTGTCGACGACTACGACCACGGCAACCACCACCTCGCGCGAGCCACCATCCGCGTCGCCGACCCAGGCCTCGTGACCGGCGCGGGCCTTTCGACGCTGAACCTCCCCGACGCCGACGCGCCCATTATCGACGAACTCGCCCGGGCCTCGGACCCCAACCCGATCGCGATCGTGCTCGCCGACGCAGCCCTGCTCGATCTTGACAGGTACGCCACTGGGCGAGGCCTGCTTTACTCGCGCGTCGGAACCATCCTCATGCTCGCGGCGCCAAGCGAACAACGCCTGGCCGACGCCATCGACACCGTTGCCGCCGCGGCCATTGGCGCGGGCGCGCGCCTCACCGACGTGACGACCCAGTACGTTGACGAGGAGAAAGCCCTCGCGAGCGTCGGCATCGACCCGTGGACCGCCAAGCCAAGCGACGAACCCACCGGCCAAGCCGACCGCATCCTCTACGTCGGCCGTAACGGCGCGCGCGTCCATGTCAAAGCGGGCCGCGTCCTCGTCGACGCGCCCGGCTCATTGCCCTCCACATCCCTCCCTAAAAACAGCGTCACCCGTGTCGTCCTGTCCGGAAACGTCGGCCTGTCCGCCGGCGCGCGTTCGTGGGCGATGCGCAGTGGCGTCGACGTCGTGTGCCTGTCGCGGCGAGGCTCCTACCAAGGCACCCTCATCGGCGCCAACAGGGGAGCGCACGCTAGTCGGCTCCTCGCGCAAGTGGCCCTCACCTGTGACCGTGAGCGGCGCGTCCGCCTGGCCGCCAGCCTCATCGGCGCGAAAATCCGCGGCCAAATCCACGTCCTCACCCGCATCGCCCGACGCGACGAAACCGTGCATGTCGCCGACACGACCGCGCACATGCACGCGTGGCGTCGCTCGCTCACGGATGCGCGCACCCTCGACGAGATCATGGGCATCGAAGGCGCGTGCTCCAACGCCTACTTCGACGCGCTCTCCGCGTGCGTGCCCGCCGACGTCACCTTCGACGGGCGCAGCCGACGCCCACCCC
>ERZ773272.1097-NODE-1097-length-10434-cov-6.992099_pt1 | contig 10434 bp, 10 predicted proteins | sample MGYA00511891_ERZ773272 | MGnify/ENA primary metagenome ERZ773272 (study PRJEB29015, sample SAMEA2738150) | human oral metagenome | biome: human oral; feature: human-associated habitat; material: saliva | place: China | collected 2198 ...
TTATGTTTTTATTTATATGTATATTATAACGCTTTCATAAACATTTTGCAAATCTTTTTTTATCTTGCAAGTGAAAATGTTTTTATTTCTTTCACTCCTTTTTCAAGCAATAGGCGTTTCATTAGTTCGATAGTTTTTCCAGTAGTATAGATATCATCGAAGATAAGATAATTTTGTTCTGTTGAAACGTCTTCTCTTAACTGAAAATGCTGTGAAGTTTGTAGTCTTTCTTCTCTTGTCTTTTTTGATTGAGCTAGACTATCCTCTTTTTTAAATAGATTGCTGTACTTTATACCTGCATAGTCTAGCATAGTTGAAACTTGATTAAACCCTCTCTCTTCTCTTTTTTCATGACTAATGGGAGTTGTTAGGATGGTATAGTTTTTATACTTTTTAATAACTTTTTTTATATCATTTGCAAAGATGATCCCTAACAAGCGATCTCCTTCAAATTTATATCGTTTAAAATAGTCCTTCATTGCTTCGTTGTATCTATATAAGGCTTCATGTTGGACTTCATTTCCTTTTTGTCTCCAGTATTTACAATCTTTACACTCTTTCTCTTCCTTATCTTTAAAACATTTAGGACAGTGAACGTCACCGATTGCTTCAAATTGTTCTTCGCATTCTTTACAAATCCATTCTTCCTTTGATTTCAATAAGATCAGTTCTCTAAAATGTTCACTTCTTTTTAGCTCTTTTTCACAAAGTAAACATGATTTCAAAAGCCTGCCTCCTTATTCATCTCTTGTATCTCCTTTATTGCTTTCTTCATTTCTTTGGTGACAGCATCTGATAGAAAAAACAATTCTCCTGTTGGTCTTTCCTTACTACGACCTACTCGACCTGCGATTTGTACGAGAGCACTTTTTGTAAACAAGCGGTGATTACTTTCTAAAACGAAGACATCTACAAAAGGAAAAGTAACTCCCCTTTCTAGAATCGTTGTCGAGACGAGAATAGTCACTTCTTTTTTTCTAAACGCTTCAACAATTTGCAAACGATCTCTTGTCTGAGAGGAGACGAAGCCTATTTTTTCTTCAGGGAAGTATTTTTTAACATTCTCAGTAAATCGCTGTCCTAATTCAATTTCAGATACAAAGATTAACAAAGGGTAATGAGTCTGTCTTTGTTTCTTGATCAGTTGCCGTAATTCCTTAGGTATTCTTCCTTTTTCTATTTTTTCTCTAATTTTCGACACCCATTTTATTTCAGGTACCACTAAGGGGTTGCCATGAAATCTTCTTGGAAGGCTATAACGAACGATTTCTTTTTTCTTAACTTTTTTATCCAACTCATCTGTAGAGGTTGCAGTTAAAAAAAGGGTATTCCCGTTTTTCTTTACTGCGTTCTGTACTGCTTTGTATAACATAGGATTGTCAACATAAGGGAAAGCATCTACCTCATCTATGATAAGGAGATCAAAGGTCTGATAAAACTTTAACAATTGGTGTGTTGTAGCGATTACCAAGGGGGTTCTAAAATAGGGGTCTGATTCTCCATGTAGCAACGATATCGAGCAAGAAAAATCTTCCTTCATCCTTCCATATAATTCGATACAGACATCAATTCTTGGAGTTGCAATACAGACTGCTTGTCCTTTCTTTATCACTCTTGCCACAACCTGGTACATCATTTCTGTTTTCCCAGCTCCTGTCACCGCATGCACCAATGCGTTTTTCCCTTTTTTTACTGCTTGGATAAGACCATCGGATACCTGTTGTTGATAGGACGTCAAGGTTCCTTTCCAGTTTAACACCTCTTGACCTTCAAAGTCTTGCTGCGCAATGGCATAAAGTTTTTGATCACTTCGGATCCTTCCCAATCGAATACAAGCTCTACAATATAGCACCTCTTCACTCAGCTTCCAAAATTTTTGATCAATCATACTGCCACATCGAAAGCATTGGTACCTTCCGTTTTGTTTTTCTATAGTTGGAAGTTCTTGGGCCATTTCTTTTAAATCATCTGTCATCTGACTCTCTGTTAAGAGTCTTCCATAAGTATCTTCTTTCCTCATACTTATTCATTCGCAAAAGTTGGAGAAAATCGTTCTTTTTTTGTAAAATAAGGGTATGGAATATATTACATTTAAAGAGAACGGTACTGTTCAAGAAGAAATCAAAAAATCGAAATTCATTTGCCATGTTAAACGTGTCTCTTCTGAAGAGGAAGCTAGAGATTTTATCAACGCGATCAAGAAGGAACACTACAAGGCGACACATAATTGCTCTGCTTTCATCATTGGAGAACACAGCGATATTAAACGGACCAGTGACGATGGCGAACCTAGTGGAACAGCGGGTGTACCGATGTTGGGAGTTTTAGAGAATCATCACATCACCAATAGTTGTGTCGTGGTTACCCGCTATTTTGGAGGCATTAAATTAGGGGCTGGCGGTCTGATTCGCGCTTATGCTAGCAGTGTTGCACAAGCGGTTCGAGAAATCGGGTTGGTAGAAATCAAAGAGCAAGTTGTTCTTGGGATTACTTTGACCTATTCCCAATACCAAGAATTTGCTAAATTCTTAAAAGACCATCAATTGGTAGAACAAGATCCAACATTTACTGATCAAGTGACGACAACTATTTTTGTAAACAAAGAAGACACAAGTTCTATCACAGAAGCTTTAGTCGAATTTTATAATGGAAAAGTCATTATTGAAGATCAAGGAATTCGCGAGATTGAAGTACCACTACTTTCTGTAGAAAAATAATCAAAAAAACTACCGGCAACGATAGTTTTTTTTTATCACATCCATAAAATTTCTATATTTTACATTCTTTCCACAAGGGACTATACTGGTTAGTATCAAGAAAACCTAGAACTGAGGTAAACTATGGCTATTTATGAAAACATTACAGAATTAATTGGAAACACACCGATTGTCAAATTGAACCGCCTTGTTCCTGAAGGAGCTGCCGATGTTTATGTCAAATTGGAAGCTTTCAATCCTGGATCATCTGTTAAGGATCGGATCGCTTTGAGCATGATTGAAAAAGCTGAAGCGGATGGCTTGATCAAACCAGGTGATACCATTGTCGAAGCAACTAGTGGGAACACAGGGATTGGCTTGTCATGGGTTGGCGCAGCTAAAGGCTACAAAGTTGTGATTGTCATGCCTGAAACTATGAGTGTGGAACGTCGTAAAATTATCCAAGCCTACGGAGCTGAACTCGTTTTGACTCCTGGTAGCGAAGGAATGAAAGGCGCTATTGCCAAGGCTGAAGCAATTGCGGCTGAACGAAATGGCTTCCTTCCCCTTCAATTTGAGAACCCTGCTAACCCAGAAGTCCATGAAAGAACAACTGGACAAGAAATCGTTGATGCCTTTGGAAAAGATGGCCTCGATGCTTTTGTCGCAGGTGTCGGTACTGGTGGAACTGTTTCTGGTATTTCACATACCTTGAAAAAGAACAACCCTAATGTTAAAGTCTTTGCCGTTGAAGCCAATGAATCTGCAGTCCTATCTGGTGAAAAACCTGGACCACATAAAATCCAAGGGATTTCAGCTGGTTTTATTCCAAATACATTAGACACAAATGCCTATGATGGCGTTCGTCGTGTATCTTCTGAGGAAGCTTTCGAACTAGCACGCGCTATCGGTGGAGCTGAAGGGTTCTTAGTCGGTATTTCTAGTGCTGCTGCGATCTATGCTGCTATTGAAGTTGCTAAAGAATTGGGTAGCGGGAAAAAAGTTCTGGCTCTTGCACCAGATAATGGAGAACGTTACCTTTCTACTACTCTCTACGAATTTGAATAATTCTTAAAATAAAAAAACTTCGCTAGGTTTTATCCACCTAGCGAGGTTTTTATTTTTTTTCTTGTTTGCTAAAGAATGCTTTTCCTTCTTTGATCCAGGTCGGCATCTGTTGGGCCAGGGGAGCAAAACCACTCTTGTGACGGTCATTTGAAAAACGATGGTGGCGAATCGTTCGCTGCGGGCTCTCTTCCAGTGTTCGCAAAGAGAGGCTAGCTTTCTTGGAATATTCATCAACATCGATGACTTGGACAAAGACCTTCTCCCCAATCGACAGAATATCCTGAATATTACTTACATAACCACTTCTAATCTCTGAGATATGAATCAAGCCCGTCACACCCGACTCTAGTTCGACAAAGGCGCCGTAAGGTTGAATGCCTGTGATGGTTCCTTCTAACTTATCTCCAATTTTCATATTAATCCTCAATTTCGATGGTTTGAATCACGACATCTTCTACTGGCTTATCCATCATACCTGTTTCAACAGCCGCGATCTCATCCAATACAGCAAACGAAGCTTCATCCATCAATTGACCAAACACCGTATGGCGTTGATCTAGGTGAGGAGTTCCACCTTCTGTCGTATAGATTTCGGCAATTTTTTCAGGCCAGCCACCGCGAACCAATTCCTTTTTCGAGTATGGGAGATGTTGGTTTTGTACAATAAAGAATTGGCTGCCATTTGTGTTTGGCCCAGCATTCGCCATCGAAAGGGCTCCACGAATATTGTACAATTCTTTTGAAAATTCATCTTCGAAACTGTCACCATAGATGGACTCACCACCCATACCAGTACCTGTTGGATCTCCCCCTTGGATCATAAAATCTTTGATAATCCGATGGAAAATGACACCATCATAATAAGCAGACTTGGCAAGGGCCACAAAGTTCGCAACTGTTTTTGGCGCTTGTTCCGGGAACAATTGAATTTTCATCTCACCGTGATTGGTTTTGATCACAGCGACAGGACCTTCAACCGCACCAAGGTCCAACTGTGGCAACGTCAATTCTTTTTCAACCATATTTAACTCCTCTAAGGCATAGAATATGCCATCTTCTTCCAAATTTTTAGTGATATAATCTGCTTTTTCTTGTAACTCTGGGGCAGATACTCCCATTGCGATACTAATCCCAGCATAATCAAATAGTTCAAGATCATTTAATCCATCCCCAAATACCAAAACATTTTCCGGCTTCAAGTCCAAATGATTTACAAGTTGAGAAACTCCCGTAGCCTTTGAAGCTTCAAAACGAACAACATCTGACGAATGGGGATGCCAGGATACGAGGCGCAAGTCCTCTTGCAAGGAATCCGGCAACTCTAACTCACTATCCTGTTCATCAAAGGTCCACATTTGGAAAATAGGTTCTTTCAAATGCAAATCTGGATCTACTGGTAAGTTGGGATAAATAATGTCAATAGCATCACTGATCAAAGGGGTCCGATTGGACAGAGCTGCTTGATGACTAGCCACCAATCCATAATCAATCTCAGATTCTTTGGCCCAATCCACAAAAGAAGAAACGATTGCTTCATTGATTGGTGATTGGTAGATGACAGTTCCTTTTGAATCTTCTATATAGGCACCATTTAAGGTTACTAGAAAATCAGGCTTTAAGTCCATAATTTCAGGAACAACCCCAAAAACCCCTCTGCCAGTTGCAATCCCTGTTCGAATTCCTTTTTCTTTCAACTGATGAAAGACATCTTTTACAGATTCTGGGATCAATCCAGTTTCTTTTGCACGTAATGTGTCATCAATATCAAAAAAGACGATTTTTACTTTTTTTGCTTTATAACGTAATTTTGCGTCCACTTGTCTCCCCCTATTTTCCTTGCTCTATTATAGCATGTTTCAACTTAAAAATCTTCTTGATTCACCAGATGGTGTCGGAAGGCATAGACGACTGCTTGCGTCCGATCACTGACTTCTAATTTTGATAAGATGTTGGAGACATGGGTTTTTACCGTTTTCAGGGAAATAAAGAGTTCATCTGCTATGCGTTGATTTTCATACCCTTTCGTCAATAAGGCCAGAATATCCCGTTCTCTAGCTGTTAGGTCATCGTGCAATTCAGCATGGTTCTTTCTCGACTCAACTTTTTGACTGACTTCCGTCTCAATCGCAAATTCTCCTTGCGCAACCTTCCGGACAGCCTGTAAGATCTCAGTTGCTGACGAGGTCTTTAAAATATAACCTTTGGCACCTGCATCCAGTACAGGATAAATTTTCTCATTATCCAAATAAGACGTCAAAATAACAATCTTAGCTTCGGGCCATTCTTTTAGGATGGCGAGAGTTGCATCAATCCCATTTAGTTCCGGCATTACAATGTCCATAATAATGACATCTGGTCTTTCTTGTAGGGCTAACTCAACTCCCTCTTGTCCATTTTGCGCCTCTAATACTTGGTCAATGTCGGTCTGCATGGACAAAAAGCTCTTTAAACCAAGTCGAACCATTTCATGGTCATCTACTAATAATACTTTCATACAGTTTCCTTTTCACTTTTATCTTTTATAAGAAGGGGAACACGGATATCCACTGCCACTCCTTTATGAGGACTCGTTCGGATTTTAATGGTTCCCGCCATATCTTCCACGCGCTCTTGAATATTTTTCAATCCATAACTTAATCGTTCCAACTTTTCCTGTTCAAAACCAATGCCATCATCTACCATCCGTAAATGAAGTTGTTTTCCTTCCCGATACAAAAAGACATCCATTTGATGAGCTCTGGCATGTTTCAAGGTATTGCTGACGATTTCTTGTACAATTCGAAAGAGGTGTTCTTCCATATCTTTTGGAAGAGCTAGTTCATTGTATTTGAAGACAACTTTTAAATTGCTCTTTTCTTTTAGTTCTTTAAAAATCATCTTCATTCCATCTACCAGGCTTTTTCCTTCCAATTCTGTGGGACGAAGATGCAAAAGCAAGACACGCAAATCATTTTGGGCAGTTCCCAAAATATCTGATACCCCATTTAATTGTTGCTGAATCTGGGGTTTTTCTAACTCAAGGGCTTGTGCTGCCACTCCAGATAAAATCATATTTGCTGCAAACAACTCCTGACTAACTGTGTCATGGAGATCGCGGGCTATCCGCTTGCGCTCAGTTTCTACGATTTCTTCTTCATTTCGCATGACACGATTTTCACTTCTCTGTAAATTTTCTTCTAGCTGATGCAATTTGCTATCCAATAAATCCAGCTGTTGGTTCAGTTCTTTAGGAGTGATTTCTTTTTGCTGGGAGCCATTCATAATAGCTTCCACCTTTTGTTGTACGGCATGAACTGTCACAAATTGCGTGATCTTTATAATCAAGAGAACTAAAGCCGTCAATGCAAGCGTCAAACTAAAAACTAAAAATAGGAATGATTGAAGCAAGGATAGATCCGATACAAGCTTGTTCCACTGAAAATCAACAAAATGAAAAATGGTATGACAAATAACTGCAACCACCATTAGGGAATAGAAGTACAATAGAATATAATCTAGCTTCTTCATGCGCGCACCACCTCTACATCCCCAACAATACCAGCTATTACAATTTTGATAGAGCGATGGGACCTCCGATAATGTGCCGTTTCAATATCTAACGTTTCATTCCTCATTTTCCGGACAGGTAAATCTAAAAATTTTAGATCTCCATAGAGGGTGTTAATTTGTAAATGCAACTCCAAATCAATCGGTAAGATAATTTTTGTATTTCCAAAACCTTTGCGAATAATGATGACATTGTTCCAATCGCAAATCGCAACCTCTTCCAAATGAAGAGTGTCATTTCCAAAAACTCGGAGCATACTCAGATCTCGATAACCTCTACTTTGCTTTGAAAAATGATGCAAATCACCTATCCATCGTGTTTTTTCCTGACGAATTTCGATATCCTCTTCGACATCGAGCACCACAGCTTCATTTTCCTTATACATATAAGGGTAGGCGATCAACAAACCATATATGACCGCAAATAAAATGGCCGCAATCACAAAAGGATTCAGCATCACGATAAAAAACAGGAGGACACTCAGTGAGATTAATAGAAAATTTGCTTTTTGTTTACCAAAATAGTAATACAAAAGGAGCAAAAAGAGCACCATCAAAACAATAAATCTGGAGAAATCGACTGATAAAATGGTTATGGCTGCTAGCGTTAATAAAATGGCTTCAACGAAAATAAAGATTTGTATTTTCCACATAGTCTACCTCATCTTTTCCTATTTTATCAAATTTTTCTTCGTTTGACTTCCGTCTGTGGTTGGATAAACTCAAGAGATCAAAAAAACACCCAAAAGATAAAATCCTTTGGGTATCCTCTAAATCGGAAATATTATCTATTCATCCGCTAGTGCTTGTCTAGAGGCATTATTTATACATGAAAGCCCAGTAATAGTAGCCATCTCCATTTACAACTGCTGCTACCGCACCTTCTGTCGCATTTGGATCGAGCATTAATTCTCTCAAACCACTATTATACCATTTCGTAGCAACTGTTGCCGCATCTTCTTCACGACGAGCTACGAAGCCTGTGCTATCATACTGGCGTGAAATTTGGTTAGCTTTTGGCAAAGCGAGTGAGTTGTAGACATCCTCAGACCAAGTCAACTCTTTCAAGCCTTGAGCTTTTCTTAGTTCATTGATTTTGGCAAATGCTTCTTTTGCCTTATCTAAAGAAATATAGTTGGTATCGTCTGTTGCTTCTACACGATAAACGAATTTCACATAACCAAATTCAACATCCTTGTATTCTTTTTCGTCAACACCACTCTTCAAATTGGCAATCAAGACATAGTCTTTTGCCCATGGGTTTTCTTTTGATTGTTCAAAGAGTTCAGGGTCTTCGATTTCCCACTCTACTTTGCAATCCCATCCAGCATTGTCAATGAACTTAGGATCCATTTTCTTAATGACATAGTCCTTAAATTCATCCACATTCTTGAATGGAAGGGCTTGACCCGCCTTAGCAGTTTCTACAAGGTTTGTAGAGTAGAGCTTGACACTTGAGTCGCGATCGCTATAAGCATACTCGTCATCTTTTGCATCTTCGTGGAATTTTGGATCGATAACAGGGTCATTCGGATCTGTCATACCTTGAAGTTTCCATTTCCCATCAATCCACTTCCAGTATGCAGAATATCCTGTAGCTTCTGTATCAGATGGAACATAGTAGTAATGAGTTGTCCCGTCAAAGTAATAGTTCTTATCGCCACGCAATGCAGCCGATCCAGGCTTACCAGGTGGGTAGACCAACTTAGGAACGCGTCCATTTGGTGCCCAAGGAAGGTGTTCTAATCCTTCTGCTGGGGTTTCAACATACGGAGGAATTTGGTTTTCACTTGGCTGGTCTGTTGTTACCAAACCATCATTCCCAGGTACTTCAGGTTGAACCGGAACTTCTGGCTTCGGCTCAGCTGGATTCTCTGGAGTTGGAGTGAATGGATCAAACTCACCATCTGCTCCTACAAATGGTGGATTCTCAGGGAAGACCAAGTTTCCTGTATCTTCTGGCGTAGTTGGTTCTGATGGTTCCACCGGTTGATCCGGTTTATCAGTTGGGTTTGGTTCCTCTGGTGTTGGGGTGGGATTTGGAGTCGGAGTTGGAGTAGGTGCTGGAGTATCCGGAGTTACAGGATTTTCTGTTTCGCTAGAATTTTTTACAAATACCCATTTCCCATTTTCATAGTAATAGTAATCCCCATTCTCTAATAAATAGTAATGGTAACCATTCTCATAAAGGTAATGAGGATCGTTGGCTAGATTATTTCTAGAGTTATTACGATTGGTCAAAGGTTGCCACCGGCCATTACGAAAGATCCGGTAAGTGCCATCACTCATTCGATAATAATGATTGCCATTCCAGTAAATGTAGTTCTCATCATTTTCTAAAGAATAACTATTTGAGTACCCATAATAGCTATTCCAGTTAGGATAACCATAGTTATAGCCATAATAATAGTTCCAATTCGGATACCCATAACTGTAGGTCCATGAATTATATCCGTTATAACCATTCCAGTTATTATAAGCATAGTTATAATAGTTTGCACCATAAGAGTAGGTGTTCCATCCTCTATTTTCTGCTGCTACTTTTGTTGCTATAAAAGCCGGAACAATCATTGCTGTTGCTAAAATTGCTTGACTAACCACTCTATATTTTCTGTCCATTTAAATAATCTCCATTTGGAAAGTATAGGTGAAAGATACATCAACTATGTGCACATATTTCAAAAGTCATTCTGCCTACCTTCATCTTGGTTCACGACATTTATCTCCACTAGTTGTTAAGGCCTCTTCAAATAGTGGAAAAAAATCTCTTTGCTAGCCAGTTCCCTATCAAAGTAGGTTTGAACGACATTTTTACTCTTTGATCTCCTTTCATGCAGATTTTAGCATGAGCCTATAGCGAAAGCAAATAATTTGATAATCAATCTATTTTTAACATCAAATTAACTTATTTTTATTTGACTCTTTTATTTTACTTAAACTGAAATTCCTTTATTGTTAAGGGATTCACATATCTTCTAAAAAACTCCCAAATCTAGTTTCTTCAGGAACTCTTAAACTTTTTCCCTCAATAGGGAAATTTAAAAATCACGACATAGAAACAAAACAACTAGAAAAGAGGCTGGGACAAAAGTCCTAGCCTCTCAATTGTCTTTGGATTGTCGAG
>ERZ773272.1101-NODE-1101-length-10422-cov-4.072827_pt1 | contig 10422 bp, 9 predicted proteins | sample MGYA00511891_ERZ773272 | MGnify/ENA primary metagenome ERZ773272 (study PRJEB29015, sample SAMEA2738150) | human oral metagenome | biome: human oral; feature: human-associated habitat; material: saliva | place: China | collected 2198 ...
ATGATTATGACCTAATAGCAACGGGGCACTATGCGCAGACTGAATGGATTGATGGGCGTAAATGGCTTACAACAAGTCCTGACCCTGTAAAAGACCAGACCGACTTCTTAGCTCAAATATACGATTGGCAACTAAAGAAAGCGATATTCCCTATAGGGCATTATGCGAAGAATGAGGTGAGAGAAATTGCCGAACAGGAACACTTAATCAATGCTCGTAGGAAGGACTCACAGGGTATCTGCTTCCTTGGCAACATTGATTACAATGAGTATGTACGTCGTTATCTGGGGGAACAGATGGGTGACATCATCGAATTAGAGACTGGTAAGAAGATTGGTGAGCACCGTGGACTATGGTTCCACACCATCGGACAACGCAAAGGATTGGGTCTTGGCGGCGGTCCATGGTTCGTTGTTAAGAAGGATGTGGCGCAGAATATTCTCTATGTAAGCCATGGTTATGATCCAGCAACAGCTTATAAGAAGGACTTCCCACTGCATGATTTCCACTTCCTAACCGAAGGTATCACAGAACTACCCGCTAAGGTGACTTTCAAGATACGCCATACACCGGAGTATCACACGGCTACCATAGAGCAACTAAGCGAGGGGAAGTGCCTCATCCATTCTACAGAGAGTATTCATGGAGTTGCCCCCGGACAGTTCTGTGTCATATATGATGAGCAGCACCACCGCTGCTTTGGCTCTGGAGAGATTACTCTCTAAGGCGCATTAGAATCGTATCACACAATTATTTATAACTTCTTAAAGCGACATTCAAAAGCAATGTCTCTTTAAGAAGTCTTCGTATTGATTGCTATACCCATTAAACACGTTGATATCAACATCACCATGAATACCACGCACCTTACCATCAGGACTAAGCTGCCAGTAAGCTAACTTGAAGTTAGGTTTATACTCTCCATAACGCGCAATCCACACGAGATAGTTATCACCAAGGTCGGGGGCTAAGGGCATATAACGATTGGCAAACGACTGACTGATATAGAGTATCGGGCGATGACCCGTATGTTTAAATACCATAGACATCCATATCCTCACTTGTTTGAACAGCACTTCAGCACCTCCCATAGCATGAATTTGCGCATCAGTAGGCTCAACATCGAGCACAGGTGGTAGATCGCCTTTTCTGAATCGAGCACTCTTTAAGAAGAAATTAGCCTGCATATAACCCGAAGACAAGGTTGAGAAGAAATGGTAAGAGCCCACTCTAATTCCATGCTGACGGGCTGCCAAGTAATCAGAATAATAATAGTTGTTGAGCAAGGTGCGCCCTTCTGTAGCCTTAACATAGGCGAATGAGACAGGATAGTCAACTATCCCTTCCACCTTCTTACTACTTAATGTACCGAGATGGGTGATTCTTAACTTGCTCCAAGCTATGCTGTAACGCTGCTCCCCCTTCTCATGTTGATGTTTAGAAAGGTCTATGCCATAGATACGATCAGCGTTGTAAGTGAGACGCTCGCCCTTAAATACGTTGTTCTTCCACTCCCCTACCTTCAGAAAGTCATGTGGTGCAACATTGATACCAAAGCCATTTCGCTTGCCATCCAGCCAATGCCCATCATAGAAGCTACCATCATTACCATAATACTGACCATATCCATCAGCCTTTCCTCTTCGTTGCTCGCCAACGTAATAACCCGCAGAATCAATCAAAGCTCCTGCTGGAAAGCCAAGAACAGGATGCGAATAAGCCTTGAAGTTACGCAAACTCTCTTGCATTCCTCGCTCTCTGCCGAAGCGTGAAGAGATCATCCAAGGAGTCATACAATCAGATGTCTGCAAGCAAAGAGCCCATCGGTTTGATTCATCATTCAAGCGATTACAAACCATTATCTCGCCGGGCTTATACCATACACGTGCTGTGTATTGATTCACTTGACGGATTCGAAGACGTGCAGTAGGTTTTATATCTTGCAAAACGTGTATAATCCTTTGCAATGAATCTATCTGATGAACCACCGCTGTGTGATAATCGGCAATCTTGTTATAACCATAGTCTTGCACACTATGAACACGCAAATAATAGGCAGTTTCATTGCGCTTGGACTGTAAACCCACTAACTTTATATCCATCTTCATCAATGCGTACATCAATACCTGACGCAACTTCTGATCCTTCAGATTGATAATTGTGGAAGGATAATGGCGCCTTATCACTGCTATACGCCCAAAGCTAGAAGGCAAAATGGGGAGCTTATTCACCCAATAGCCCTCTGTTACGGACATACGTGAGCGTATAGAGTCACCTGGCAGACTACCCTCTACAAAGGTGGAGTCGGTATAATTGGAGAAATAAGCTGCTGGTTTACCATCAACGTCCAACTGATAATAAGACTTTTCAGTAACATCTACGGCACATCTTTGTATATGTCTTCTTGTCAACGAGAGGTTACGCCTGGCAATAGATGACAATAGGGAAGCTACGAGAATAAGGCTTACACCCTTGTAAAAATTCCTGTTAAAAAACGAACGAAACATCTAAATAACCTTTAAGAACGTTGCAAAGTTACTAATAAATACCTAACTTTGCCCCGTAAAAGATGAGAAAATCGGTAAATATAACACTTTCCCTCCTACTATCACTGATGATTGTTTGGATTGGTTCTGGTGTGCTGACAATGGTTTGTGAGCATACTGGTAATGTGTCTGTAGCCGATAACATGAGGGATGGACATTGCAAGAAAGAGGCTAATAAGCACTGCATGAAACTGCAAGTAAAGAGCTTGTCTGCCACAAATACTGCACAATCTTCTATACAGAAGGAGCATCCTATCCAAATATCTCTACTCCCGCAACTAGTTACAAGTTGCTCGTTATTGCCTTTGCCCACATTGACAAAGGCTCCAGAGAAAGTGCTGTCATTGCTTTGGCATAGTCCACCTAGGCAATATCTACGCTTTCTTACCACCCTGCTTATTTGATATAAAGTCTCTCTGAATCCCTTTCAAGAAGGGACACACTCGGCGTATCAGAGCTTTAACGAGGCACTATTAGGAACCAAGAGGATGTCTTGATGGGGTTATCCATCATGCGTCTACGTTTCTCTCGTTGGCTCGAAGGATTATTGTATGGCTCATCAGACAACATAGAATGCCATACGATTCATTTCAAACTATCATTTTAAAGACTTTATATGAATAAGAAAATACAACTTGTAGGGCTTGCGCTGCTCTTTACTCCAACGGCTTTCGCACAACAGACGGCCATTGATTCCACCACAACAACCCCTATTGACACAACTGCAACACTGAAAGAACAAACGCTTTCAAACGTGACGGTAACAGCAAGGGCAGCGACTGTGCGCACGTTGGCGGGCGCTATCAACGGAAAGGATATTCTACGTGATGAACTCTTCAAAGCTGCATGCTGCAACCTTGGGGAGAGTTTCGTCAATAACCCTTCAGTAGATGTCAACTACTCAGATGCCACTACTGGAGCAAAACAAGTGAAGTTACTCGGATTGAGTGGCACCTATGTTCAAATGCTAACAGAGAACCTCCCTAACTTTCGCGGTGCTGCCTTACCTTACGGATTGGGCTATGTTCCAGGCAACTGGATGAAGAGTATGCAGGTGAGCAAGGGTAACTCTTCAGTGAAGAACGGCTATGAAGCCATGACTGGACAGATTAACGTCGAATACGTCAAACCTGAGGATGAGACGGGCATGAGCGTTAATCTATATGGAAGTACTATGGGGAAGTTCGAAGCCAATGCGGATGGTAACATTCATATCAATGGTAACAAGAACCTTAGTACGGAACTTCTTGCACACTTCGAGAATAATTGGAGTAGGCATGATGGTAATGGGGATGGATTCCAAGACGACCCTCAAGTGAGACAATATAACCTACAGAACCGATGGTACTGGAAGACGGGCAACTACATGCTCCACGCTGGTTTGTCACTATTAAAAGAGGATAGAATGAGCGGACAGGTTAGTCATCACGCATCCTTAATGCCTGCTATGACTACACCTTATCGCATCAACATCGCAACTGACCGCTATGAGGCTTACATGAAGCACGCTCTTATTCTCAATCCAGAGCACGGCACGAACATCGCCTTAATGGGTAATGTTTCCATGCACAAGCAGGATGCGCAATATGGTATTAAGCAATACTTCGTCAACGAAAAGAATGCTTATGCCTCATTGATATTCGAGACGAACTTCACACCAGAGCATAATCTATCGGCTGGATTGAGCCTCAACCACGACTATCTGCACCAGCGACTGACACTCCCAACAGGCTATAACCCATCTGACTATGGTAACCTCTATCCTATGACGAGGGGCATTGAGAGTGAGACAACACCTGGTGCTTATGCGCAATACACCTATAACTTGAATGGTAAACTCATCGCTATGGCGGGCTTACGCATTGACCATAGTAATATATATGGCACCTTCTTCACACCAAGATTCCATCTGAAGTGGGTTCCAGCGAGCTTCCTTACAATGCGTCTATCGGCTGGTAAGGGCTATCGAAGCCCTCACGCTTTGGCTGAAAACAATTTCCTCATGGCATCAGGACGCCGCCTTATCATAGACAACCTCAAGCAGGAGGCTGCATGGAACTATGGGGCAAGCCTAAGCTTCACCTTCCCTATCAACAACAAGTTACTCAAGTTGAATACGGAATATTATTACACGCACTTCATCTCACAAACGCTTGTTGATTACGATACCAACCCACAGGAGCTGCACATCACCAATCTCAATGGCAAAAGTTTCTCACATACCTTCCAGGTGGATGCCTCTTATGAGTTATTCAAAGGGCTCGACCTCACAGCCGCTTATCGTTATAACCTCGTCAAAGCGACTTACAACAATCGACTGATGTGGAAACCGCTGCAAAGCAGATACAAGGCTTTGCTCACCGCAAGCTATAAGACGCCCCTAGGTTTGTGGCAGTTCGATGCTACATTAGCACTCAATGGCGGTGGACGAATGCCCGAACCTTACACCTCACCAGTGACAGGCAACCTATCATGGGAGCGCACCTACAAGGCTTACGGGCAAGTGAATGCACAGATAACACGCCACTTCCGTCACTTCTCGGTCTATGTTGGTGGCGAGAACCTAACCAACTTCAAGCAGAAGAACCCTATCATCGGATATGACAATCCATGGTCGAACACCTTCGAACCAACGATGGTCTATGGTCCTATCCAAGGTGCGATGGCATACGTGGGCTTACGTCTTAACTTAGGAAAGCGACTACAATAAGTGTCAAACATATCAATTACTAAATATAAAATATAGGATTATGAAAAAGTCAATCATCACTTTGGTGCTTCTCATGGTAGCCATGATTGCATCAGCAAAAGAGCTCAAGACTGTTATTTTCACTACGACTCCTCAAATGCACTGCGCCAACTGCGAGAACAAAGTAAAGGGGAATCTCCGCTTTGAAAAAGGTGTGAAAGAGATCAAGACAAGCACTGAAGAGCAGAAAGTTTATATCACTTATGATGCCAAGAAGACGGATGAAGCGAAGTTGCAAAAGGCTTTCGAGAAGTTCGGTTATAAGGCTGTGAAGACCACAAAGGACGCTAAGATTCCTGTACATGAGGGCGAAGAGTGTGACAATATGTAAGTCTCAGCAGCATTACCCAAGACTGAGACGCTGTGTCTCAAGGGCTGAAACTCTGTGTCTCAAAGGCGTGAGACTGTGTGTATCACGTGCGTGAGACGCTGTGTTTCAGACGTATGAGACAATGAGTTTCATGGGCTGAGACAGAAAGTGGTCATAGGTAATAGGACTAAAAAAGGGGTGCATCAATAATCCTAACGGACATTTGATGCACCCTTATCATTGTTGAATAAGAAGCTTCGCTGTTATGCCTTCTTCATCCGAAGGGCTAATTGAAAGATGGACGGGACAAGTATGCAAAGCGAAAAAAATAGTCCGCCATACATCATGCGCTCACTTCCATGGAAGAAGTCGATGAGCTTTCCGTCGCTCATCTGTGGCATTAAATGGAACATTACATAGGCTACTGTGTTGTTCATCCAATGCAACATAAGCCCTGGCAGAATGCTCTTTGTGCGATAATACATCCATCCTAGTACCAAACCAAGCAAGAAGGCGTGGACGCCCTGCGCTAGGTTGAAGTGGATAAAACCAAAGACGAGAGCCGAGAGGATGATAGCTATCCAGTGACTCTTACTGCCCGTTGCATTCAGAAGTACACGGAGTACACCACCGCGAAAGACTACCTCCTCTGCCAATGGTGCCATGATACCTAAGGCGATATATCCCCATGATGTCTTCATAATGCTTTGGAACATTGCTTCCGTTTGTTCGGGCATGGTGAGATTAATCTTCTCTGCGATAAACTCCATCGGGAGAATAGAACCTAAAGCAAGCAAAGCTGCCCATAGGAGAACGCCCCACGGACGTGACTTGAGATAGAGGTTAGATACTGGTGCCCACTTTGTACGAGTGAAGAGGAGGAGGGTTAACAAACTACTAATCACTGCTGAGAGAGCTATCGAAGTACCATCTTTGACACCATTCATCGTGGTTAAGAAGGGAGTTCCATGAATGAATGAGACTATAAGATTGGTAATTACTAATGCAATAACCTGCAACACGATGAAGAGTGCTACGAATAATATGGTATAAAGAACGGCTGTCCATAATTCTCTTGACTTCATATTCTTCCTTGTTTATTATTGTTCTACAATGTTATCAACCATCGGATGACGCCTATCGAAGAGTGCATTGATGGTATGTTTGTCTTGTTCGAGCTGTTGGGATAGGGCTTCGAGGGAATTGAACTTACGCTCATCTCGTATCTTACTGATGAATCGGATAGAGACATCTTGCCCATAGAGATTGCCCTCGAAATTGAAGATGTTTACTTCTAAAGTTTCTTTCGTTCCATTGAATGTGGGGCGTTTACCGATATTCATCATTCCACGCTTCCATACGAGAGAATGGTCTAATTGAACCATGACAGCATATACGCCACGCATAGGTAGGAGCTGTTGGCAAGCGTTGATATCAAGGTTGGCAGTGGGAAAACCTAACTTGTGACCGTTCTGGAAGCCGCTCACAATCTTGCTAGAGATGGTGTAATCGTAACCTAAATAGTGATTGGCACGCACGATATCACCTTCTTTTATATACGTCCTTATCTGTGAGGAACTAATCTTATCACCATCGGGAAGGTAGGCATTATTGTGTATGACCTCTATTCCTAACTGCTCGCCGTATCGCTTATAATCATCGAATCCCTCCGAACGATTATGCCCGAAACGATTGTCGTAACCAATAAACAGCTTCCGCACATTCAGTTGATTGCGTAAGATATCCTCCATAAACTCGCGTGCAGATAAGTCTGCCAATGCGACATCAAAGTGTAACACAATGACTTTATCAATGCCTGTCTTTGATAATAACAGCAGTTTTTCATTAAGTGATGATAGCAATTCTGGTCGGCTATTCACATCGTCTTCCTTCCCCAATGACGCTTTCAACACTTGCCGAGGATGCTCATCAAACGTTATCACAGCCGACACCATCCCTACCCGATGCGCCTCATCAACCACATTCCTTATCAAATACTGATGCCCACGATGCACACCATCAAAGAAGCCGATAGTAGCTACCAGCTCTCCTATCTCAACCTTCTCTCCTTGCTTTATATATATCGTTTCCAAATTCCTTATACACTATTTACCATCCTTCCAACAGTTATCTGTCCTCCTTCTCCCCTCTTCCATCTCTTCAAACTATCTTCCTCAACAGCACTATTATCTTACCTCTCTTTCGCTCCTTTCACTCCTCACTCTCCTTAGCAAAGCCCCTTGCTCTCCTTAGCAAAGCTCCTTGCAAAGTTACTTAGAAACCACCACAAACGCACTTCACTACTTCTCAAAATGTGTTAAAACTGTCATTTTCTTTCTTCTCCATTCTCCTATTTCCATTTATTTCATTACCTTTGCACCCGTATCAACCACATCTCGGACTTGTAGCTCAGTTGGTTAGAGCAACAGACTCATAATCTGGAGGTCCCTGGTTCAAGCCCAGGCTGGTCCACAACAACCAATCAGCAACTTAGAACTAACATCTAAGTTGCTGATTTTCCTTTTTGAGAAAATACTTCTTCCTTGAGACATCCCTGATATTTCGTTCATCTTGACACTAAAACGGCGGGACAACATATTATGGGGTGTCATTGGGATACCCCTATAAAGAAATCAGCAACCTAAAAGGGAAAGTTTGAAGACACTTTCTTCTATGAAGATAGGTCAATTATTATTGTCCCAGAATAAAAGGGATGTGTTAGGATTGTAGGAAAGGGCTATTTGATTGTGGAACTCACCATCTTGAAAAAATTCTATGGCACATTCAGTTTTTCCTATTGTAACAAAAGCTCCTAAAATAGTATTGCAAACAAAAGAATCATCAGAATTCTCATTCCAAGTTGTAAATTCCTTCAACCTAGATTTATCCTCTTCGATGTTCGAAGAGTTAGAATCTTTTTTCATTTCTAACGCTAACAAGTTATCTTGAGTTTTTGTTCCTCTACTGTGAATTAATAGATCACATCTAATATTACGAGAACTACTAGACACCCTTTTGGCATTATCTTTTCCCATACGATCATATTCTACATCTACAAAATAGTGTTCGAATTCTGTATGATTCAAATTACATTTGAGAAGACATTGCATATAATGAGCTAACCGTGAGCATAAGTTCATTTCGCTCACTCCATCATCAATGTTTTTGTAGTCTTGAGAATATAGTTCTTGAAGTCCTTGAATTAGGATTTCTTTTATTTTTTCTCTAAACATTTCTAAAACTAATTCTTTTGGTCTAGTGTATGCCATTTATTGTTTTTTATTATTACTATCCGGTAAACAATATTGTTAATAATATCATGGTTAGTGGAATAGACAACCAAAACTTCACCATCTATGTGACTTATTCTCCTAAGATATAGATTGCCGTACACCATTGTTTGGAGAAAACAAGGTTTCGTCATCAATAAACTCCCCACACTTGAAGTATTTTCTAAGCTTCGATAAATCATTACAACAATTGGGACATTACCATCGATTATCAGTACAAATTATTCCCTACAGCCATAAGATATGTACCATCATCATAAGATCCAAAAACAACGAGAGGCTGCCCGCTATCGTTAGTCCAGCCACGGAAGTAAGAACTTGAGTTCAAGTTATAAATGCAACTTTTAAAGAAAAGGATTAATAGCTGCATAAGTAATATTTTTTTCAGAGAGAAAAGAGAGACAATTCCCTCTGTTCTCTGCTGAATGGATAAATGTTACTATCTTTGTTTTTATTGTCCGTCCAAAGAAATAAAAGTTGTAGATGAGTAAACATATAACCGAAAAGCAAAGGTATGCAATTTCTAAGATGTTGCAAGTTCCGATGAGTAAAAAAGATATAGCTGAAGCTATTGGAGTTGATAGGAGTAATATTTATAGAGAAATAAAACGCAATTGCGATAGTCGTAGTGGAAAATACAACCCTGATCTTGCCCAAAGAAAGGCAGATAAACGTAAGGTTGAAAAGAAGCGAAAGGAGGTATTTACACAAGCTATGAAGAAGCGTGTAAAAAAGCTTCTACGAAAGGACTTGAGCCCAGAGCAGATAGTGGGCAGAAGCCAAGTAGAAAATATAGCTATGGTATCTCACGAAACTATATATTGTTGGATATGGCAAGATAAACGACAAGGTGGGGATCTTCATAAATCTCTTAGAAGGCAAGGACGCAAATATTCAAAGCGTGGTTCTAAAAACGCAGGTAGAGGATTTATTCCGAATAGAGTGGAGATTGATCAGCGACCTTCAATTGTAGAGCAAAAAGAAAGATTTGGTGATTTAGAGATAGATACAATTATTGGAAAGAATCACAAAGGTGCTATTCTAACCATTAATGATAGAGCAACAAGCAGAGTATGGATACGTAAGCTATCAGGGAAAGAAGCCATCCCTGTAGCAAAGATTACAGTATGGGCATTACGAAAAGTAAAAAACTTAATACACACAATAACGGCTGATAATGGAAAAGAATTTGCAAAACACGAGGATATAGCACAAAAATTAGATATTAATTTCTATTTTTGTAAGCCATACCACTCTTGGGAGCGTGGTGCCAATGAAAATACTAACGGTCTTATCAGGCAGTATATCCCAAAGGGTACGGACTTTAGTGAAGTAACCAACAAGCGTATTAAATGGATTGAAAACAATCTAAATAATAGACCTCGTAAAAGACTTGGATACCTCACACCAAACGAAAAATTTAAACAAATTATTAATATGAATTCCGTTGCATTTGGAACTTGAATTCAGCAAGAAATAAGTAATGATAAAAAATAAACTGCCCGTAAGATACACGGGACAGCATTT
>ERZ773272.1104-NODE-1104-length-10401-cov-2.543978_pt1 | contig 10401 bp, 7 predicted proteins | sample MGYA00511891_ERZ773272 | MGnify/ENA primary metagenome ERZ773272 (study PRJEB29015, sample SAMEA2738150) | human oral metagenome | biome: human oral; feature: human-associated habitat; material: saliva | place: China | collected 2198 ...
TTCATGCTAAAGTAATTATTATGGACGAACCTACTTCGGCAATTACGGAAGCAGAAGCTGCAATTCTTTTCGAACAGATAGAAAAGCTGAAAAAAGCCGGTGTTTTGATTATTTATATATCTCATAAGATGGATGAAATTTTCAAAATTTCAGACAAAATCGCAGTACTTCGTGACGGTCACCTGATACGTGTAGATGAGACCAAAAACTTTACAGAGGAAGATTTGATCCGTGCAATGGTGGGTAGAGAGCTTCAGGATGTTTATCCGAAGAAAACCAATCATCCCGGCAAGGTGTTATTTGAAGTCGAAAATCTTGCAAGTGGAAAATATGTAAAGGATGTTAGCTTTCAGATAAGAGAAGGCGAGGTTGTGGGATTTGCCGGTTTAGTAGGTTCCGGTCGAAGTGAGACAATGGAAGCACTCTTTGGAGTTTCCCCAAGAGAAAAGGGGAAACTTCGCATTAATGGAGCAGAAATAGAAATTCATAATCCCAAAGATGCTATTCGTCATAAAATTGCATTTGCTACGGAAGATCGCAAGCGATCAGGATTGAATTTGATTGGAAGTATAAAAGAAAATGTAACAATGGTGTCTCTGGCGGAAAAAGTAAGTAAACATGGCATTATTCAAGACAAAAAAGAAGGGGAAGTTACTGAGGAATATATCAAGAAGCTACGTATTAAAACACCAAATGGGGATGAGCTTGTAGGAAATTTAAGCGGGGGAAATCAGCAGAAGGTGGTTTTAGCAAAGTGGCTTTTAGGAGAGCCGGAAATTATTATCTTTGATGAACCTACCAGAGGAATAGACGTTGGTGCAAAACATGAAATTTACGAACTAATCAATGCTCTGTCGGAACAAAAGAAAGCGATTATTGTGATTTCTTCAGAAATGCCGGAATTGATGGGAATTTGTGATCGTCTCTATGTAATGTCTGAAGGATATATCACCGGAGAGTTGAACAAAGATGAGTTTAACCAGGAAGCAATCATGAGACTTGCATCTGCAAGAAAAGGAGGAATGACACAATGAATCGTAAAAAAATAAACTTCAAGAATTACGGTATATTTGTTGTTTTTATAGTGCTGGTAATCATTCTGATGATACTTTCTCCTAATGCTTTTGCTAAACCCAGAAATTTAATTAACGTGGTAAAGCAAGCATCTATTAATGGCGTTTTGGCATGTGGAATGATGTTTGTTATTATTGCCGGAGGCATCGATCTTTCTGCAGGATCTGTTGTTGCATTGTCAGGAGTTGTTGCGGCCTATCTTGCACAGATGCAAGGTATTCCCATATTTGTTCCGATTCTCGGAGCACTGGGGACAGGCGCACTGATAGGGCTGGTTAATGGATTCGGAGCAGCCTATGCGGAATTACCGCCTTTTATTATTACACTGGCAACCATGTCCATTGTGCGAGGTGCGGCGCTGATTCTAAGTGGGGGTTCTCCGGTATTTGGATTACAGGAACAGTTTGAGGGAATTGCAGGGATTTCTATTGCAAATGTGATTCCGATTTTGGTGCTTTACTTTTTACTCATTGCCGTATTTAGTGGATTTATCTTGAATAAAACAGTTTTTGGCCGTCATGTATATGCTATCGGCGGAAACAGCATTACGGCAAAAGTTTCAGGAATCAATGTGAAGAGCATGTTGCTTCGGGTTTATATCATTTGCGGAGTGTTTTCCGGAATTGCAGGCTTACTGATTGCATCAAGAACTATGCAAGGCTCCCCCACGGTTGGTGTAGGCTATGAAATGGATGCTATTGCTGCAGTGGTAATCGGCGGAGTAAGCATGTCCGGTGGTTCGGGAAAATGGTATGGAACCATTATTGGTGCATTACTTTTGGCATTGATTAGTAACGGATTAGATATTTTAGGGGTTTCATCCAACTTCCAACAAATTATCAAAGGAATCATTATTGCGGTCGCTGTATATCTTGATTTAAGAGGTAAAAAGACGAGCGCATAAACAATATATTTTCAAAGGAGGAAATTATGAAGAAAAGAATCATTGTAGGCTTATTTCTTGCTGTGTCATTGATGATGACCGCTTGTGGAGGAGCTTCCGACAGCAAAAGCACTACTGTAGCGGAAACAAAGGCAGAAGCTGAGGCAACTACAGCAGCAGGCAAGGAGGCTTCGACAGACAAACAGGAAGTTTCTGATGTTGTAAAGGATGCTAAGGCAGAGCAGTTTAGCGGAGCGAAAAAGAGGAAAAGAAGTCTATGGCACTCTTTATGTCTCATATGACCAATGAGTTTGTAAAGACTTTATCCTCTTCCGTACAAAAAGAAGCGGAAGAGCTTGGCTACACAGGAGATTCCTTCAAAATCTATGATGGAAAGAATGACGTAGCAACACAGGTGAGCCAGATTGAACAGGCAGTGACACTTGGCGTAGACGGAATCATCATTGAGCCGGTATCTACAGACGGTATCGTGAAAGCGGTAAAGGATGCGGAGAAGGCCGGTGTAAAAGTTGTTATATTAAACCAGAGAATCAGTGATCAGAATGCTGCAGATACCTTTGTGGGAGCAGACAATGAATCTACAGGTGCTGCTTTGATGAAGAAGGTTATGGAAGACCTTGACGGAAAGGGAAATATTGTTGAGCTTCTCGGACCAATGGGATCAGACGGACAGGTTGGACGTTCTAAAGGTTTTGATTCTGTCCTTGCAGAGTATCCGGATGTAAAGGTTATTGCATCAGACAGTGCGGACTGGGATACGGCAAAGGCATTAACACTTACTGAGAACTGGCTTACATCCTCTGACATTCAGGCTGTTGTGGCTCAGAATGACGGTATGGCTGTTGGTGCGGCGCAGGCAGTTAAGGAGGCAGGACTTACAGATAAGATTAAAGTTTATGGTGTAGATGCTACCTCTGATGGATTGAATGCCATTGCTAACGGTGGTATGACAGGAACAGTTTCTCAGGGAACTGAGGATCAGGGTAAAATTTCTGCAGACCTTTGTTCTAATTTGATTTATGGACAGTCTGTTCCTAAGGAAGTTATTGAAACGAATGTAGTGTATACCAAGGAAAACGTTAATGAAATTTTGAAGAAATAAAAAAGCTAAGAATAAGTTGAATAGCACATTTGTAAGAGTTTTTGAATGTTATGAATTAAAATAGTTTCGTATAAAGATGAAGAGGGACTGCAATTTTTGCAGTTCCTCTTTTGTGCTCATCTGCTCAAAGAAGTTATTGGGAAGATTTTCTTGACTTGATATATATTGCGGTATATATTGTGATATATATCGTGATTTATATTTTATAAGAAATAGAAAGGTGATCTATATGATGACTGCAAAGGTTTTTAAAAATGGAAGAAGTCAGGCAATCAGACTTCCTAAAGAGTGCCGGTTTTCATCAGATGAGGTAGTGGTAAATAAGATAGGTGATATTGTTATTCTGCTTCCTAAACAAAACAAGTGGGATTCATTTATGAAAGCAATAGATATGTTCTCAGATGATTTCATGGCGGACAGAAGAACAACAGATATAGTGCAGGAGCGTGACGAGCTATGAGGTATATGCTTGACACCAATATCTGTATTTATGTAATCAAGCATAAGCCGGAAAAGGTATTTCAAAAATTACAGACTATTCATCCGGAGGATGTGTGTATATCATCGGTCACTTATGCCGAATTGGTGCATGGTGTAGAAAAGAGCATAGCTGTGGAGAAGAACAGATTGGCACTCTCCATGTTTCTAGCGAATATGGAGATTCTGGGCTTTGACGTGGAGGCGGCTGATTGTTATGGGAAGATTAGAGCAGATTTGGAGAAGAAAGGAACAGCTATAGGTCCTCTCGATATGATGATTGCAGGTCATGCGCAGTCTCTTGGATATACAGTTGTAACGAATAACGTGAAAGAATTTTCCAGAGTGAGTGCTCTGAAAATTGAGAATTGGGCAGAATAATTCCTTATTCCATCACCACATCCCCTGCGGCAGCAAGATCTGCCTCGTTGATATTAAGCTCAGACATCAGCTCTTCACGGGAAGACGTGGAAGAAGAATCTTCTTACAGGCGTCTTGTTGACTCCATTATAGGCATGGTACATGCGAATAGGAAGACTGTATTTACATAATTTCATACTTCTGTGCGCTTCAGTGAGAGAGATTCATAAAAGATTCTCATGTAACAGAAGAAGGTATTTAAGCAGGGATACGTGTCATTGCATGGTCAATTGTTTTGAGATTTTTCTGGATGGAAAAAATGCAGATTGGAACAAAAAAATCATCTAAAGTATTTGTTACTTGTCTCGAGAGCAACACTTAGGTGATGAGAGTATTCCGGAACAGATTACTGGGATACAGTTGATTGATTTGCAAAAAAGAAGAATGAGGCAGAAGCAAAACCGCAAGTAATATTCAAATTCACTGAAATACTCCAATATGTGATAAAATAAAAGGGCTATTCCGTAGGGACAGCCCTTTTAAAACGCAATAAAAGATGAATCAAGAATAAACGAGAGAAATAAACCGGTCGGAAAATAAACCGGACATAAAATAAACGAATCAGAATCCCCCCCTTTGGCATGAGAGGAGCACGTATGAGAGATTTTAAAAGCATATCCGGCCTGTATGACGGCAATTTAGCCTTATCCATAGCACCGGCCCTCACCCCAAAAGGGATAGAGGAAAATCCATTGTTTTTTCATGGAGAAATCGTGAATCCTGCGATTATCGCGGGAGGGCTTTTGGTTCTTGCGGATATTGTGAGCACAAGATATTTTCAGTATGTGCCTGCTGCGCAGAAGGATCCGGTACTTTCTGCCCAGGGGGATAGGCTTAGAGCAGAGTGCTTTTCGGCTTGTAACGGTGTTTATGCAAGGCTGGATATATTTCAAACTGCCTTGGACGGAGAAATCCTTTACGGCACTACCAATGTGGATATAGGCGTCAAGCTAAGGCAAGCCCTTTGTAAAATCAAGCAGGGAGATAAATTAAAGTTCCTTATCGGTGATGAGGGCTGGAAGAGCTTACACAGTAAGGAGCTTTCGGACGGAACTTTGCTTACGGATATCCTGATAGAGCGCCCCGTGGAAATGCCGGATCGCTGGATTCGAGCTCTGGGAAATTGCGCCATGCTTCATCAAAAAATGAAATACAAATTCCACCTGGAAGGAATGCAGGCAAAGGCCTTTATTGCAGGGCTTCCGCCTGTTACCGGAAAGGAACAATCCGGATGGCTTTGCCCTACAAAAACCGGTGCAATATTGAAGCTACGGGAAGAAAAAGACAGCGTATATATCAGCGGTCTTCATAGGCTTAGCGCACTAAAGCGTCTCATGAGCCATGCAAACAGAATCAACTTTTATGCTCCGGAAGGGACTGCTCCCGGGCAAATGATGATTGAAGTTTGTATGAGCGGTGCAAGTATTAGCCTGAGCCTTACGGCGAAGAGCTATGAAGGTTATTCCGGGGAAGGGGCTTTGCTGGAAGCACTTTCAGACTTAGAGACTTTGGAATGTGCCGACAGAATTGACAATGAATTGAATTTTGAGCCGAAAATTGAGCTTGAAAATATCTCAGCATTCCTGGGCATGGATAAGAAAAATGTTCATGATGCCATGGAACTGCTTGCCGTTTCAGGAAAGCTGGGCTTTGATGTCCATGAAAATGCATTTTTCCATAGAGAGCTTCCGGATGACCCGGATAGAGTCTTAAAGGATAATCCGAGACTGGTGGCGGCGAAAAAACTTATGGAGGACACTGTCTTTGTGGAGGATTCCCTTTGGTATGTGAAGTCGGGAGAGACAAACTACAGAGTGATTTACCCGGAAGGATCCGGAGTGGAAAATGCAAAATGCACTTGTACATGGTATTTAAAGCATAAAAACAGCAGAGGCCCATGTAAGCACATATTGGCAGTGAAATTAAGACAGGGAATGTAATTCTAAGCAGGCAAGCAAATAGTCTAAGGACTATAACTTGGCAAGTAATATAATCTAAGGACTGTAAGCCTGTGGGTGACAAGTGGATATCATTCGGCTGGAAAAGTATATAAAGGAGTTTAACATGGCAAGCAAACTGGAAAGAGCTGTTGAAATCTACCGTTCTTTAGGATACGAGGAAACAGCTTATGAAAATATTTTAAGCCTCGGGATAGGTACGAAGGAAGAGCAAGGGATTGCAAGGGAGGGGCTAAAATCCGGAGAATGGGTACAAATCAAACAATTATCCGAGAACAGCTACGGCTTTGCTCCGGTTATAGATGTTGATCTTAAGAAGCTTGCTGTTTTTGCCCTTCGAATCGGTGTGGAGGCTAAGAGGGCGGCAAATGTGATAGGCCGGGGAGATGAGATTTCGCTTCAGGCAATTATGGACAGGGGAGAGAACTTTGCAATCCAGTTCATTTCCGCTGCCGAAAGCAGTAATAGGAGAGCCTGGGAGCATTCCCTGTCCGTCCTTGGTATGCTCTGCCTGAAACTGCTGCACAGGATGAATCTCCCTATTCCGGAATCCGTGGAGTATATGAAGGACTGGGCAGCAGCTTCCGCAGTGATTTTACTGGGAGCAAAAAAGGATTATCTCTTCGATGATAGCTTTACGCTGGAGAAGGAAGAAATTCTGAGAAGATTTGTAGAGCATATCGAAAAGGGAATTTCCCTGAACATGCCAGGAACTGGCCCCTTTCCTGATTTACTTTTCTTTGGAGTAGAGAAGCATTTGCTTAGTAAAGAAGCGGCAAAAGAGTATATCTTTGATGCGCTGTATATTGCGAAAAGACCCGGGGACAGAAAAGCATGGGTAGAACTTTTGGATAAGCTTGGCTGTGCAGAAAAGGATTTTACGGATAGAGCGGAAAATCTTATTCCCTTACTGGGGCTTGGGGAGAGTCCGCTTTTAGAATGTTTTGCCCCGGTTCTTATAGAAAATATCTCCGAGGAGCTTCTGTATCCGGTCTTAATTTCCTGTACTTCCGCAAAGGTCAAGAAAACGAAGAAGATGCTTTTAAATTCGGTTTTAAAACGAGAGAAGCCAAAATCCGCCAATGACTTTGCAGAATGGCTTTCCCTTTATTTGCAGGATGAGGATAAGAGCATTGCCGGTCTTGCAGAAAAATTGGCCCTGTCCTGGGGGATAGCGTTGGAACAGGAAGAGAGCACAAAAGACTTGCAGGGCTTATGGAGAGAGAGCCCTAAGCTTTGGGAAGTTCCAAGATTTAGCTTGGGAGAGGGAACGGCGGAAAGTTTAACGGACATGGTTGCCTTGCTTTCCGATAGAAAGGAGTGCGTGGAAGACCTTCTTTTTGAACAGTTCCTTGCCCTGGCAAACCACATTGCATACAAAAATCCTGAAGAAGCCAAAATGAGTCTTCTGGGAATTCCCAACAGAGATTCCGGCATTTTATGGACGTTGGGAAGATGGGCAAGAGGAATAGAAACTAAGCCGGTAGAGGAAAGCCGGCAAAGATTTTGGCAGGGGGAGAAAGAAATTGTAAAGATAGAGTATCGGGAACTCTTAACCATGCGAAGAGAGCTTCTTTTTCGTACCATGGGACAATGGCCCTGCTTACTGAGCACCCCAAGCTTTGAAGACTTAAGCATTTCCATAGAGGATTTCCTGGAGCGACTAAGTCTGTACCGAGCGGAAAAATTCTCCTATGTATCGGAGCCGGACTTACAGCTTGCATTAACAAGACTGGATATGGAGACATTTTCAAAGGAAGATAGAAGCGGGTACACGGAAAAGCTAAAGGAACTTAAGTTAAAAATTCAGCTTCCCTCCGGAGAATTTTTGCAGGATGAAGAGGGAAAGGACATTATGCTGGGGGAGTTGGTTGCAGCTTATTTGCAAGACCCCTATGTAGAGCCGGACTTCTTCCCGGGAGAAACGCCCTATTGGAAGGTGGAACTAAAAATGCCGGAAAGCCTTAAGGCACTGCCTTATAGACTGTCTTACAGTCATAACGCACTGTTTTCGATTTTTCCGAATTGGGGAGATTATTCCCTTACGGCGGTGCATAGAGATTTTGAAGTTTATCATGGACAAGGCATCATTTTGCGACAGCTGGCAAGAAGGAGAAAGCCCTTAAGTAAGGGGGCGCTGATGAACTGGATTGCGGTATTTGGGAAGCTCAGCGATGAAAATGCGGAGGATGCGCTAAAGGCAAACCGGGAAGCCTGGGAAAGAGGCCTTTTGCTTCCGGGACTGGCGGATATTTCCTATCTGGACTGGAGTGGCGGAGAACTGTCCAACCTGGCAAATCTTGCTGCTGCCATGGACTTTATGGCAAATGAGGGGATGCTGAGTTTACTATGGAAAGCAGCTTGTGACGCTGTGGAGCAATCCTTAAAGATGCCCAGAATCCTGGCCGGAACAGCGGAGATTGTAAAGTTTTTAAGAGATTATCTGGATGAGGTGATACTTGCGGTAGAAAAAAAGCTTGCCTCGAAAGAAGCACTGGAAATGAAGGCCATCCGCATTTTGGCAGGAAAAAGTGGCTCCTCCAAGGCAGTATCTTATGCAAAAGAAATCCTTGAGAAATTGCTTTCCATAGAGACAGAGCAGATACAGAGTGATAAAAACGCAGGATTAAGAGAAAACTCCGGCCGAAAAGATCATGCGGCTTTAAATGAAGATATAAGCTTAATCAATGATAAAGGCTTAAGAGAGAATCAAGGAACTATAGACAATACATCAAAGAGTAAAACAATAGCTTCCGTAGAGCCCCCTGCTGACTTTGAGAAAGTATGGCTTCCTTTACCGGAAGGAAAAGCCCTCCTTGAGGACCGCGTTACTTTTCAGATAAAGGCCATAGAACTAAGAAAGAACGAAAAAGTTTTTCAATTCAACCTGGATTTGCCAGAGGATTCAGACTGTTCCTATCAAGTGGTTATTGCCGGATGGTTATATGGTTTAGCTCACGAGGGGCAGGTTTCAGGAACTAAGATAGACCGTAGGGGAGACCGAAACGACAAAATAGACGCTGAAAAAGAAGTATGGCTTCATTATGATAAGGAAAAAGGGAAGATTGTAGTTAGCGAATTTAGAAACTGGCGAGGAGGAAATAAATCTCCCCTGGAAGGCGAAGCTACGCCCTATTCCAAACTGTTTTTAAGCTTTGCTGTAGCGCTTTTGGCTCAGGATGGAGATAGCATCTACGGGGCAAAGAGTTTGTTTAAAGAATTGGTCCAATCCGGGACATTATCGCTAAAGACGGTGAGGGAAATTACAAGACTGCTCTTAAGCTATGAAGAAATCAGTCCTGCCAAGCTTGTGCGAATTGCGGAAAAGGAGAGAGAGCTTCTAAGCATTTGTTGGGGCATGCTTTGGGAATGTATAAAAGATGCGGGAGCGAAAACAGCGGAGACAGGAAAACCGCCTGTCTGGATCAACAGAATTTTAGATATTTGCATCTATTATGGAGCATATTTAAGGGAAGCTGCTAAAAGAGGATCTATTTCGAAAGAAGATGCCCTGTGGCCCGGTCTTTTGGAAATGGCAAACTTCGGTGCTAAATCTACCGCGGTTAAAAAAGCGAAGGAACTTGCGGAAATCTTGGGAATCGGCTAAATATAGAGTTAGTAAAGTAAAAAAAGGAGTGTAAAGCATGGAATTACTGGATTACTTAGCATGGAGAAATGATGTTCCCCTATCGCTGTCCCCCTTTAACGAAGTGGACAATGTCATATTTTCCTATTTGTCTTATATTGAGTTTGGGAAGTTGCTGGAAAAAGGGGATGGCTTTTTCGATTTAAAAGAGCAGTATGAGCATTTTTGTGAAAAGCATTCCATGGAAGAAATCAAGACCGCAGGACAGTTCACGGAGCGAGCGCCACTATTGCTGCAAAAAATGATGGAGGGAGCGCGTTTTCAGGAAACAAAGGTCGGGTATTATGTGAAGGATTTTGACAAGGACACGGTAAAGCAATTTGCCGCCCTTTGCTTTTTGCTTCCGGATGGCACTTACTATGTTTCTTTTCGGGGGACGGATGAGACCATTACCGGATGGAGAGAAGATTTTCTCATGAGCTGCCAATCGGAAACCGCAGGCTCCAAGGAAGCGGTGAACTATTTCAACAAGGTGGCTAAATCTCTAGAGGGACAGTTTATTCTGGGAGGACACTCAAAGGGCGGAAACTTCGCCATGTATGCGGCAGCCTTTTGTGAACCGGAGCACAAGGAACGCATTGTGCAAGTTTATAACAATGACGGCCCCGGCTTTCGAGAGGAAGTGATTCAGTCTCCGGAATTTCAGGAGCTTTTACCGAAAATTATAACCATTGCGCCTCAGAGCTCTATTATCGGGCAACTTCTGTCCAATCCCGCAAAGCAACATGTGATTCACAGTACGGCAAAGGGCATTTTGCAGCACGATGCTATGACCTGGGAAGCGGAAAAGGATTCCCTGGTCTCTTCAGAACTGGATGAG
>ERZ773272.1107-NODE-1107-length-10379-cov-19.144130_pt1 | contig 10379 bp, 7 predicted proteins | sample MGYA00511891_ERZ773272 | MGnify/ENA primary metagenome ERZ773272 (study PRJEB29015, sample SAMEA2738150) | human oral metagenome | biome: human oral; feature: human-associated habitat; material: saliva | place: China | collected 2198 ...
AAGGCATACCAATCGAACCTGGATTAATGATTTGTTGACCTTGACTACCATAACGAAGCAACTGCTTGTGAACATGACCATAGACGGCTACATCAGTACTTTCATCAAGTAACTGGTCAAATTTTTCGGTATCATTTTCAACCAGCAAATCACCACCATAATTTTTCTCAGGTAAATTATGTGAAAGAGAAAAGCGCAAGCCTTCTACTTCTTTCTTGGCTACCATAGGTAGATTTCTCAACCAATCAATATACTCTGGCTTTAGGTCCTCCATCAGATACTGAGTCAATCGCATAAGCTGGATTTCTTGGGGATCTTCTAGACCATATTCCCCATCTAAAGCCTCTAACACACAATCATCCCAATTACCTCGAACAGATGCTGTAATGGGTAGGTCCTTCAAAAGATCCACCAAGTCATTTGCTCCCGGCCCAGGAAGAAAAATATCTCCCAAGAGCCAATATTCAGTTGCTCCCAACTTTTTAGCGTCCTCAAGCACTCCAGCTAAGGCGGTCGTGTTGCCATGAATGTCTGATAAAATTGCAATCTTATGGTTCATTTTCTGCTCTTTCTTTATTGGATAGCATTCAGGGTATCCAAATCACTCTTATTTTTCTTCATTATAGCATAAAATCGTAGAAGATTTTCACATAGAAATATTATCACCAAGATTCTTTTAAAAATATGTCAAAAATAGTTGACATTTTATTTTTAAAAGAATATACTATGGTCAAATATATGTGACATAATCTTAAAAGGAGAAAGCATGAATCGTGTAAAAGAATTCCGCAAGGAATTGGGCATGTCCCAACTCGAACTTGCCAAAGATATCGGCGTCTCTAGGCAAACCATCAACATGATTGAGAATGACAAGTACAATCCTACCCTGGAACTCTGTCTCAATCTCGCTCATAGCCTCCAAACAGACCTCAACAGTCTCTTTTGGGAGGACGAATTTTAATAAGGAGAAGAAAAATGAAAAAAGAAACTCTCACTGAAAAACTAATCAAACGCACATACGGCATTTCTGGACCACTTGATGAACACAAACAACGCGAGGCTGACCGCATTGGAAATAAAATCTTTATGGTTCTCTTTTACCTTATGATTTTTGGAAATCTCATTCCCTTTGTCCTTGCTTATAAATATCCCCAAATGGTCGCTTTCGGATATCCAATCATTATTTTTATGATTTCCATGATTTGTGCAATCTATGTCACCACTCAAACTAAAAAAACTGGTATTACTGCTATTGACCCTGATATGTTGAACCAGAAAGAAAAGAAACAGTTACGCTACCCTGGCCTTAAAGCCGGACTTGTCTATGGAGTTTTGATGTTCTTTGGAATGCCTCTTCTCAATGTCTTAACGGATGATAACAAGAACTATCTTAGTTACCTTTTCAATCTAGGCCATTTCACATCAATTCTTTTCGCAGCTTTCCTTTTCGGATTAATGATGCAAATTGTCGTCTGGCTTCGCATTCGAAAAGCCAAGGAAAATCAAGACGACTATTAGGAGGAATCATATGAAATCATTACAAACTTTAATTCTCAGTCATATTTTGGTCAGTATCTTTATCACAGTTTTCCTAGTTTATGGCTATATTACGCGTCCTTTTCTAATCATCTTCCTGCTAGCCCTTCCTATCTTGAATAAGGGACAAAGATTTCAGAAAATCACATCAAAAAAAATACGCCTCTTAAACGCATCTCTCTGCTTTATCCTCGTATCTTTCCCACAACTGTTAACGAATTCTATGGATTGGAGATATCTCCTATTTCTAACCATCTGTATCATTTTTAGTCTGGTCTACTTCTATACTCTCTATCAACTCTTTAAAGAAGTTCAGCAAAAAGAAGGTTATTAAGAGATAAATTCTTGTCTAGATATTTATAAAAGTTCTCATCTTGGGAGCTTTTTTTATATACAAAAAAAGTCACCTTTGCAGATGACTTCCTAGCAACCGAATCGGTGCTCACTTTTTCAAGTTGTGTACGGACAAAGCCTTATTTTAACTTGCTGTGTTGTTTCGAATAGTTCCAACAGATTGATTTTACTATATTTTGCAAAGATTATCAAGTAAAATGAGAAGCAAATTTCAAATATTACAAAAAAGTTCGTTTAGATCCTACAAATAGCTCTAAACTCTTCTACAAATATAATCACATCATGTATCTTTCGAAACAACACAGCTCTAAAACGTTCCTGTAACCATACCAACAATATTTCCAGTTTTGGAACCATTCGAAACAACACAGCTCTAAAACTTGAGCTATCCCTCATTAATAATATTAGAAGTTTTGGAACCATTCGAAACAACACAGCTCTAAAACGTAACGTCCCACGGAAGTTTTACACCACTTGTTTTGGGACCATTCGAAACAACACAGCTCTAAAACGATTCATCAAGCGCATGTACTGGATAACTGGTTTTGGAACCATTCGAAACAACACAGCTCTAAAACAAATGTTGCAAGAACCATTTCACGATTGAGGTTTTGGAACCATTCGAAACAACACAGCTCTAAAACTCACGGCCATTCTCACCTTTTGGACCAGTTGTTTTGGAACCATTCGAAACAACACAGCTCTAAAACAAAATGGCAAGCCATCGTCTGATACGCTAAGTTTTGGAACCATTCGAAACAACACAGCTCTAAAACATACCAGAGAATATATTGACAATAGCATCCGTTTTGGAACCATTCGAAACAACACAGCTCTAAAACAACAATAATAGGTCACGCACAATCTTGAAAGTTTTGAAACCATTCGAAACAACACAGCTCTAAAACATTTCTGTATTATTGTATTTCTGCTCACTTGTTTTGGAACCATTCGAAACAACACAGCTCTAAAACAAAGTTTTTCTAGGTCAGCTATACGCTGAGTTTTGGAACCATTCGAAACAACACAGCTCTAAAACAAAGTTTTTCTAGGTCAGCTATACGCTGAGTTTTGGAACCATTCGAAACAACACAGCTCTAAAACGCGCCCTTACTTGCAACTGACGCAATTTTAGTTTTGGAACCATTCGAAACAACACAGCTCTAAAACAGTGATTGCACCTACCCCACTTGATAAGGCGTTTTGGAACCATTCGAAACAACACAGCTCTAAAACTTCAGCAAACAATTCAGCTTGTTTTCTCCAGTTTTGGAACCATTCGAAACAACACAGCTCTAAAACTTATAAAACTACCAACTAGATTTCTTTATTGTTTTGGAACCATTCGAAACAACACAGCTCTAAAACACCAGCTCACGTTGATTGGTGCTGTATCGGGTTTTGGAACCATTCGAAACAACACAGCTCTAAAACACTGGAATCCCAATTTTAGCTACAATCAAGGTTTTGGAACCATTCGAAACAACACAGCTCTAAAACATGGTGTAAACCTGAAGATAAAAATGCAAGGTTTTGGAACCATTCGAAACAACACAGCTCTAAAACATAAAGGCTTTAGCTTCACCAGCTTCACCAGTTTTGGAACCATTCGAAACAACACAGCTCTAAAACGAAAGCGAAGAAGTCAAAGCATGGGGTGGTGTTTTGGAACCATTCGAAACAACACAGCTCTAAAACAATTCAACGTAACTTTCATAGAGTTTGGAAGTTTTGGAACCATTCGAAACAACACAGCTCTAAAACGAAGGTCCTGTTATGATGGCATTTCCAACCGTTTTGGAACCATTCGAAACAACACAGCTCTAAAACCTCGTAGAAAAATTTTTCTTACAAAATTTCGTAATCGCGCCATTAATCTCAGCCAGACTTCAGTTCGTCAGGTTCCAGTTATTACTCTAATTATACCATATTTTCAGGGTTCAAGAAGTAGTCTTGATCTAGTACATACTGCGGAAAATCATAGACTTTTCGAGGTTCAACAAATAATACGGTTATTTGATTAAGTCTTATATACTCTACAAGATTATTAAACTCTTCATTTGATAAGTAAGCTGCTACGTTTATAAAAACAAGGAGTTTCTTTTTGGAAAGATATTTAAAAACTTGAACAATTTCTAGCATCTTTTCAAAAGGTGTATCACTCAAAGTTTCCACTTTGACCCCTAGCGCATCGATTAACTCTAGAATGGTGATTTCGTCGTACTCCAATTCCAATTCGTTTTCCAAACACTCAAATGCCAGTAATTCTGTAATAGTAGCTACCAGTTTTTCAATCATGGACTTGACTTCTGGTTTGTCAATGAGTTGATTTTCCAAATCAGCATGAATCAACTTGAGCATGGCTGGTGAGTTGAGATTGTATCCTAAGATATCCGTTATCACTAGTAATTCAGCTTCTTTCAGAGCTTTTAGATTTCTATCAAATAGCTTTAACTCCCCATCATCAGTGTACTGGTAGAACTGCTTGATGATAGTTGAAAAGGTAAACTGGTCTTCTAGGACTAAAAAGGTTGCATTTTCAATAGTTAATGGTTCATCTAATAGCGGGAAATTAATCTTCATCACAAGGTTCCTCTCCTAGAAATACAATACGTGAATCAGTGTTTGCAACGCTAGTATTTTGCTCGCCATTTAAGTAAATCATGCGAGAAAACTGCTTTTCAGTAACGGTTAAGAGAGTAATGTTTCCTTTTTTAGGATTGTGCGTCTTAAGGCGTTCAATCATGGCATTATTAGCAGAGTTATTGAGCAAGAGCTTGCTATAGATGGAGAATTGGTGCATGATAAATCCCTCATCTATGAGGAACTTCCGAAATTTCCGATAGGCCTTGCGTTCCTCTAGGGTATCAACAGGCATATCAAACATTAAAATCATACGCATATATCGATAACTCATATCCTAAACTCAGGAACTCCTTTCTCCGGATGATTGAGAGCTTGGATGACTTTTTTAGTATAGTCACTGACAATATTGGATAGGTACATATCTTTGCCATTGTAGTTGAAGGTATCTGAGAAAATAGTGAAAATTTCTCGTTTGATTTTGACAAAAGAACTGTTTCGATTTTCATAGACGATTCTGTCAATAATCGGACGGAAAGGCTCCATAATATCACTGGCTAGGTTGAATTGATTGAACTGATTAGCATGTTTCAATCCAAACTGGGTCATACAGCCAGACAATACAATCTCACGCGCAAACATACTCAAAATCAAGGTGTAGCCGTAGTCCAAGGCAGCATTGACATCATTATTTTGCTCACGATTAAAATCATTTCCAAATAAGGTGTTAAAATAAATCCGAGCTGCGTGCCCTTCGCGGTTACTAGGATCAAATAAATCCAACCCATGATAGAGATCGATGACAGACTGGCTCTTTTCAAGAAAACCACAACTCCCAAGATAAAAAGCCTGATTGAGAATTTTTTGTGCAATAATGGTGGTCCAAACTTGTGCTTTAGCCTCCTCGCTCCAAGTAATTTGACGAGAGAGTTGCAAACTGGAATCGTGTCGACCATAGTAAGGCATTAAGTACGCCGTTGGTAAACGTTTGTCATCACAAAAGACGACCAGAATATTTTCATCCACCAAGCGTTTAATCAGCATAGTGGAGAGAATGATATCCGTCGTCTCCAAAAGTAGGATGTCCACCTCGGACAGGTGAATCAATTCTGTCCGAGAGGCATCTTTAAAAATCAAGTGATTATTCTTGTAGGAAAGTTTAGAGTGCGTATTGACAACAACGGTTCGCCATCCCATTATTCTTCTCCTAATTTACTCAAATCAATACGAGTTTCGTAAAGACCAGTGATGGATTGATGAATGAGAGTGGAATTTAGAAGTGATGAAGGTGTATAGTCTCTGTAGCGTGGAATTTTTACTCCTAAAAACTCGAAGTCAGAGGCGCTTCCTTGTGATGTCAATTCGAATAAACCAGCATTTTTACTATTTTCTGGACCAATGAAACTGAGACACAATTCTTTAATATCTACTGTTTCCCAATCAGTAAATGCTTGCCGGATTCTCTCTCCATTTTTTAATGCTCCAACATATTTTTCATTAAAATCAAGTACAAATTCTAAAAGGTTGGCAAATTCATCCCTATGCTTCTCAACATACTCTAAGTGCTCGGGCTCGAGTGTTTTGTTTATATTTTTAGCATGATACAAAAGAGTAATATACTTTTCAGGTAGGACTAATTCATTTCCTTTATGAATTTCTCCTCGTTTATTATTTGTCGATAGAATACTCGCTAGTCTTCTTCTTGTACCATCTGGAAACTCAAACAAACTATATTTAGGCAAAGTAATAGTCGATAGAATTTCTTTATATCCTTTTTCAAGAAGATAATTTTCTTTGTTCTTTTCAAAATTTATTTTATCTAATATAGAAATCCCTTGAAACTCTAAAATCGTTTTTCTTTGTTTCTTTGCTCCTTTTTCGATAATAGCTTTAACTAAGACCGCATATGAATTGGAAATACCAGCATATCCCCCATATTTTCTAGGATCAAGCTCTTGTTTAATTGGGACAAGATTTTCTTTACTATCTTCTAAAGGTTTAGGAGATGGATTCGAGTTAAATAGCCCCTTAGGTTTACCTCTATCTAGACCATGCGTCTGGATTTCTGTTTTCTTCACAATATTCACCTGCAGAAGTGAAAGTACTTTTTTGATTGTTGCGAAATCTTTTTCCTTATTCCAAGCGATTTCTCCAGTATCTTTGGAGTATTCGATATTTTCTCTTTTTACGATAGTTCCGTCTGCGTAATGTACCTCTTCTTTAAAGAAGTTCAACAAGTTTGAGTAGAAGAAATACTTTTCAGTTGCTTTTTCGATTTCTTTAGGATCTTTGAATCTGGATATGTATCTCTTAAGGTCGTACTTTTGATAGTCACCATAGACGAATTCAGGCTCTAATTTAGGATATTTCTTAAGGATAGCCTTAGCTACTACTGCATTTAAATAGGCATCATGTGCATGGTGGTAGTCATTGATTTCCCTTACCTTATATAACCTAAATTCTTTTCGGAAATTGGAAACAAGATTGGATTTTAAAGTGATGATTTTGACGTTACGGATTTTCTGCTTCTTCTCATTCACTTCTGTATTATAGCGAGCGTCCAAAATCTGAGCAACATGTTTTGTGATTTGACGTGTTTCAACTAACTGACGTTTGATAAAGCCAACTTTATCAATCTCATTTAGCCCGCCTCGCTCTCGCTCTGCTTTGGTTAGATTATTAAATTTACGTTCTGAAATCAATTTAGAATCCAATAATTGTTGCCAAAAAGCTTTTCTTTTTTGAACGACTTCTAAACTTGGAACATTATCAGATTTACCACGATTCTCTTTTGAACTAGTCAATACACGGTTATCAAGAGAATCATCCTTGATAAAAGCCTGTGGAATGATATGGTCTATGTCATAGCTACTCAACTGATTAATATCAAGAGGCTTTCCAGTGTACATATCTTTCCCGTTTTGGAGATAGTAAAGGAAGAGACGGTCATTTTGAAGTTGAATATTATCTGTTGGATTTTCTTTTAATATATTTGAATCAAGCCCAGAAGCTAAATTTTTTAATGAGTCTTCAATGCGCTTATATCTCTGTTGGGAATTCTTTTTCCCTCTGGCAGTGGTCTGATTTTCTCGTGCCATCTCAATCACAATGGACTCGGGAGCATGGCCCATAACTTTAACAAGTTCATCAACAATCTTAATACTTTGCAAAATTCCCTTTTTAATAGCAGGACTTCCAGGAAGATTTTGAACAACTTGTCGTAAATTATCTGTTTCACCCACAACTTGTGCTTTATCAATAATTTTCGTGAAAGAAAGTCCATCATCCTTGATTAACTGCATAAAATTACGATTGCTCTTGCCATCATCCATCAAGTAGTCAAGAATAGTTTTCCCCGTTTGTTTATCCCTGATACCGTTAATCAGTTTGGCAGAGAGTTTGCCCCAACCAGTGTAATGTTTACGAGACAGTGCCTTAATCACTTTCTCATCAAATATAGAATTATATTGAGCAAGTCGTTGTTTAATCATTTCTCGATCTTCAAAAATTGTGAGAGTATGGATAACATTTTCAAGAATATCTCCATTTTTAGGATCATCCATAAATTCTTTATCTCTGATAATTTTTAGTAAGTCATGATAAGTAGATAGACTTGCATTAAATTGTTTTTCAATTCCTTTTAGTTCGATTCCATCGTAGTTATCAAGCTTTTGTAAACAATCGATGATATCGTCTTCAGTTACTTTTCTTTTCTCTTTGAATAATTTATTGATAATTTCCTTTTTCTGTCCACTGTCAAGGAATTGATAGTCTCTCATTCCTTCAGCAATAAATTTTACTTTTGTTAATTCATTATAGACGGTAAATGTTTCATACAACAGACTGTGTTTAGGCAAAACTTTCTCTTCTGGCAGATACAGGTCATAGTTAGTCATTCTGTGGATGAAGTCTTCAGCAGAACTTGATTTATCAACAATTTCTTCGAAATTCCATGGTCGGATTGCATCGTCTGAATTTCGAGTCAGCCATGCAAAATCACGATTGCCACGAGCCAATGGACCAACGTAGTAAGGAATACGGAAGGTTAAGATTTTTTCAATCTTTTCTCTATTTTCTTTCAGAAATGAATAGTGCTCTCCTTGACGATGGAGAATAGCATTCATTTCTTGAAGATGAATTTGATAAGGAATAGAACCATTATCAAAGATGCGTTGTTTTCTCAAAAAATCTTCACGTTCAATTTTATCAAGGAAATAATCGGCTCCGTCAAATGCAGATAGCAGTTTTTTGATATATTTATAAAATGCCTCTTGAGTGGTCTTCCCATCAACATACCCAGCATACCCATCTTTAGATTGATCAGAAAAAACTTCATCATATTTTTCTGTAAGATTGTTTTTGATGAATTGTTTTAAAATTGCCAAGTCTTTTTGGTGATTTTCATAGCGGTCAATCATAGATGATGACAGAGGAGCCTGGGTTGTAGAATCTGTGACAGTTAATATTCCTGATAGGAGAATAGCGTCATAGAGTTTTTTAGCAACTAGGAAAAGGTCTGTATAGTCATCTCCAATTTGTCCGAGCAAGTTTTCTAAATCCTCATCATAGGTATCTTTAGAGAAATGTAGTGGGGCTTTTTCTTCTAAGTTAAAATGTTTTTTAAAATCAGCTTGATTCCCTAAAATTAGTTTCAAAAATTCAGCAAATAGTCCAATAGATTCTTTTTCTGGGAAAAGCTTTAGGATACGTTCTCTCTTTGCAGATTTAGTGATTTTATCAGTAAAAATTGCTTCTACTTGTGAGTTTTGTCCACTAAGCGAATTTCCTTCAAAGGTGTTGTCGTAAATGCTTAAAAATTCATTAAAGATTTTTTGGATATCATTGTTTTTAATATCGAAAGATTCTTCGTATAAAAAATGTCCGCGGTATTTAATCATATGAGCTAATGCCAGATAGATTAAGCGTAAGTCCGCCTTTTCTTTTGAGTCCGCCAAGTGTTTTCTCAAATGATAGATAGTTGGGAAATTCTTATGATATTCTTTTTCTTCTGACAAGGTAGGAAAAATAGGATATTTACTTCCTCTCTTTTCTTCAGGAACTAGGAATGAATCTTCTAAACGAAGAAAAAAGCTTTCATCCACTTTACTCATTTCTTCAACAAAGATTTCTTGTAAATAGCGAAGCCTATTGTGACGACGAGTGTAACGACGGCGCGCTGTTCGTTTGAGACGTCTATCTTTAGCAGTAGTCCCCTCGTCAAATAACAATGCACCAATCAGATTTTTCTTTATGAAGTGTTTATCGGTATTACCTAGAACTTTCATTTTTTTTGACGGTACATTATAGTCATCCGTAATAATTGCCCATCCTACGCTATTTGTACCAATATCAAGACCGATAGAGTATTTTTTTGAATTCATGTATTTATAATCCTCCTATAAATAAATTTTTTAAAGTTTTCGAAATTAAAGTTAATTTTTTAACTACTATACTAATTTATTTTCATCCCTCTCCATTTTATAATTGTTATTATATAAAATATTTAACCCCTTAAAATATAACTATATGTTCATTATACTACTTATTCTTAAGAATTCAACAAAAATAATGATTTATTAGTAAAAATTTGTTAAAATCAGTAAGGATGTTATATTTTAGTTTTAGAGCTGTGTTATTTCGAATGGTTCCAAAATCTTCTTAAACTAAATATAGAACACCCCCTAGCGCTTCTCCGTGCTAGGGGTTCTTTTAGTTCCTTAAATATCTCACATATTCTACTAATACGTAGATGAGGATTGTTAAACAAGTGATAATCTCTAACCAAACGACAAGGTTGAGGATTGGAAACTGCAGAATGCCCTGGGCCATTTTCAAGGAAGTTGCTGTGATAATGGTTGGGAAAGTTAGGGCTGAAAAGGCTGGTTGGAAGCCCTGTTTTAAAATTC
>ERZ773272.1110-NODE-1110-length-10354-cov-53.381882_pt1 | contig 10354 bp, 6 predicted proteins | sample MGYA00511891_ERZ773272 | MGnify/ENA primary metagenome ERZ773272 (study PRJEB29015, sample SAMEA2738150) | human oral metagenome | biome: human oral; feature: human-associated habitat; material: saliva | place: China | collected 2198 ...
GGGTTTGTTAGTGGGTGAACTGATATAAAAGTGAGGTGCTGGGCTCGTACCTGCAAGGGTAGGAAACCCAGAGGTCTGCGCTTTAGGGCAGGGTGAGGATGTCCGCGCCGTCAGCGGTCACCACGAGGGTGTGTTCGAACTGCGCGGTGCGCTTGCGGTCGCGGGTGACAACCGTCCAGTCGTCATCCCACAGGTCCCATTCGATGGTGCCAAGGGTCAGCATGGGCTCGATGGTGAAAATCATGCCCTCACGAATCTCGGTGTCGTAGGCGGGTGCCGCATCGTAGTGGGGGATGATGAGGCCCGAGTGGAACTCACGACCCACACCGTGACCGGTGTAGTCGCGAACCACGCCGTAACCGAAACGCGCCGCATACTTCTCAATGACGCGACCAATCACGTTAATCTGGCGGCCCGGCTTCACAGCCTTAATCGCACGGTTCAGGGACTCCTCGGTGCGCTCAACCAGCAGGCGGGACTCTTCGTCCACGTTGCCGATGAGCAGAGTCTTATTGGTGTCGCCGTGCATGCCGTCCAGGTATGCGGTGACGTCCAGGTTGAGGATGTCGCCGTCCTCCAGCACGGTGGAGTCCGGGATGCCGTGGCAGATGACCTCGTTCAGGGAGGTGCACACGGACTTGGGGTAGCCGCGGTAATCCACGGTGGAGGGGTACGCGCCGTGGTCGCAAATGTACTCGTGGACCAGCACGTCAATCTCGTCGGTGGTGGTGCCGGGCACGCAAATCTTGGATGCTTCAACGATGGCGCCTGCCGCGATCTTGCCGGCTGCGCGAACCCGCTCAACTTCCTCGGGGGTGTACATGTTCGAGTCGTTACCCTCGTTGGCGGTGGGCTTACCCACGTACTCGGGGCGAACAATGTGCGAGGGGACCGGGCGCATGGGGGTGACGCGTCCGGGGGTCAGGCAACCGACGGGTGCGCGACCGGGCTCTGCAGGAAGATTATGCGAAGTGTTCGTTTTGGTTGAAGACATAGTTTCATCTTACCGGGCGTGGGCGGGTTGTGTCCCTTGCGTGGGCGCTAAAAAGCGGCGGATACATAAGCCGTACCTTTTTCCCAGATTGTGAATAAAATTTCATGCACCCTAGCGGCAAAACTGCGCGCCACGGAAGGCAGCGGTGGAAGGCAGTAGCGGAAGACCATGGAAGGGGGCGGAAGATCGTGGAGGGGCAGCGCCGTGAGAATCTCCGCCCGCCTCATTGCCACGAACCTATGTGCGTGAGAAGCTAGAAACACCAGCCCCTCACCGTCGAAGGAGAATCCATGAGTGAGAAGAAAAACCGCCTGAGCGAAGCCATCGAATCGGCGGTCGAAAAGACCCTGAACTCCGCGACCGAAGCCACCAGCCCGCACCCCGAAGAGTACTGGTACAACCTCAAAACCGGTCAGGTGGAACGCGGCCAGCAGAGCGCCGTCACCTCCCTGTGGGGCCCCTTCAAAACCTACGAGGAGGCGGCACACGCCATGGAGCGCGCCCGCGAACGCAACGAAGCCTGGGACAAGGACAGCAACTGGAGCTAAAGATTCAACGCTCCCGGCGTTGTTTGAGGCTACCAACACCACAAAAAGTTTGAGACGAAAGACCCCCGCACCCGGAAGCACCGGGTACGGGGGTCTTTCATCATCAAGCTTTTTTTCTCAGGCTTTCTGCATAAGCCTTTTCTCAGCCTAAAGCCTACTCAAAGGTGTGCTCAGCCGCCGGGAACTCACCCGAACGAACCTGCTCACGATAAGCGCGCGCAGCGTCCTCCATGATCTGGCCGACCTGCGCAAACTGCTTCACAAAACGCGGCACGCGACCGGAACGAACCCCCATCATGTCCTGCCACACCAGCACCTGACCGGTCGTCACATTCGAGGCACCAATGCCGATAGTCGGCACGGCGCCCACAGCCTCATCCACCAGCTGCGCGGTCTGGGTGGTTACCATCTCCATGAGCACGCAGAACGCACCAGCCTCAGCCAACGCCACCGCATCCTCACGAACACGCTCAGCGGCATCGCCGCGGCCCTGCACACGGAAACCGCCCAGGGCATGCTCCGCCTGCGGGGTGAAACCAACATGCGCCACCACCGGAATACCGGTACGCACCAGGGCACGAACCCACTCGGTCATCGAAGCATCCGCCTCAATCTTGACCGCGTGCGCGCCGCCCTCCTTCATCAGGCGAACAGCGCTCGCCACCGCCTGCTGCGGGGACTGCTCGTAAGAGCCAAACGGCAGATCGGCAACCACCATGGCGCGGGAAGCACCGCGAGAAACCGCCGCAACCATCGGAATCATCTCATCCAGGGTAATGGTCAGGGTCGACTCGTAACCGAGCACCACATTCGCCGCAGAATCGCCAACCAGCAGCATGTCGATGCCCGCGCGATCAAAAATCTGCGCGGTCAGGGCGTCATAGCAGGTCAGCATGGAGAACTTCTGCCCGGTCGCCTTAGCCTGCGCCAGGTGAACGGTACGCACCTTCTTGACGGTGTCCAGGTCAAAAGCCTTCGATGCCGATGCGGATGCAGAAGCAGTCGCGGGAGCATCCGCGGAGGTGGCGGCAGGCTGTGCCGCGTAGGGCGAAGAGATCTCGGAAGAACGCTCAGTAGTCATGCTGACTATTCTAACCCTGTACGGCTCCAACCTGGCGTACCGCTCACCACGAGGGAACAACTATGCCTAGTTCCAGATGAGGTTGATGTAGTAGGTCGGGAACGATGCAGCAGCGTTCTTATTCATCAGCTCCGGAACAGCGGAGGAAGCATCACTAAACTCACGCGGCAAATCGCGCTGAATGAGCGCCTGCTGCACCAGTGCATCCCAGTACAGCTGCATGATCGAATAGGTGCAGACTTCCTTCACGACGTCCTCCGCGTAGGACTCCCACGCAGGGAGCGCCGCATCGTTATCGAAGAAACCCTCATAACCCTGAGACAGGCCCGTATCGCAGGCGCTCACCGCGTTCTTCGCGTACTGCAACCAGTAGCTGCGGCTCAACTCATCGGTCGTGTTGAAAGTAAACGCCTCATAGTCTGCCTTCAGCAGGGCGTACGAGGCCTGAATAGAACCGGCGAGCGGGGCATGCGAAGAGAAGACAATAACGTCCAGAAGAGCAGCGATGTACTCCATCTGCACCTTCTCGTACGCGATACCGGAAGGCTGAACCGGACCAGAATGCATCTGCACCAGCGCCTCCACCGCGTTGATGAAACGCTCAATGTCCGCGGTTGCCTTCACCATCAGATTCAGCAGACGCTGAACACACTGATAATCCTCAGAAATCTGCGAGAACACGCCAAAGGACAGGACGCCACGCTCAGAAGCAGCCGTCGCCAGAATCTGGCGCGTCAACCGCTGGCTCTCCGCCTCCGCCTTCGCCACGCTTACCAGCAGGGCACCGCAATACGCCAGGGCGCGGCCGTCCACCAGCTGAGGCTGCTGCTGATGCAACGGCAGAAGACGCTCATGAATCTGACGGAAAATCGCGCTCTGCGCCAGAGCCTTCTTGCCCAGCTCCTCAGTCTTCAACAGCACGGTATCTGCTGAGAAATCACGCGGCACGAAGCGACGAGCATCCGGCGCGGTAAACGGCGAATAGGGGCGACCCATCACCGGATGCAACAGCGACATCGTGGTAAACAGCGAAAAACGAGCCGCCACCGGCCCCAGCGAATCCGGGTAATTCGGTGCATCCGGCGCGTTGACACGCTCCGTGCACAGAGTCAACCAGGTCTGATTCACCGCCCGATCAGAGGCAATGCCAACACCCATACCCAGGATGCCCTCACCGAACGCCTCCGACGGAAGCTTGCCGGGGTTCATGGCACGCGCCTGCATGAGCGCCACAGCCAGCTCCACCGTATAGTTCGTGCGGCGCTTCTTGCCCGCCTCGTCAAGGTTCTGGAACGGACGCACTCCCGCAATCTTCTGACCGCGCGCCAGCGTATGCAGCTCCTTGCTCATCGCGAACTGCTGCGGGTTACGCTGCATCATCTTCGACACCTCGTAGGCGCTCTTACGGTTCAGCTTCTCACGGCGCTGAGCACCCTCAGCGGAGAGAGAATCATACTTGCCGCGCGTTGCGTGCACATACCAGGCACGAATCAGCTGCAGCGGCAGGAAGAAGAACGCGAACTTCCACGACCACGTGAAGAGCAGAATCGGAATGACCGCCATCGATCCCACGCGACCCGTATAACCGAGCCAAAGAAGCTCCACAAACGCACCCACCACAGCAAAAAGCGCCACGGTGCGAGTCCTAAACGCCACGCGGGAGGGGCGGTCCAGCAGGTAGGTCGCGCCGCCCGACTTGTTGTTCCTCATGACCAGCGGACCAAACGCCGCAATCGCCATAATGCACGCCAGGTAGACAATACAGAAAACAACCGGCGCCGCAATAAGCAGCAGCCACTCTAAACCGGTAGGATCAGCGGCAACAATGCTGGTCGCCAACGGAAGCTGCGCCATTGGAAACTGCGCCAACGGAAACTGCACAGTCGAGGGAAGAAGAATGGAATGTAGCATACCCCCATTATCGCAAGGCGACCTCGAACACGCCCCGTGAACCGTCATATGCCAAGTATCTGAACCTGCTTGGCATCTGAGCAAAACCCACACCGCAGAAAAAGTGGGGGAGCGGTCACCCTCCCTCCCTCCATCCCCCCAGCACCGCCCAGAATCTGAGTTACCGCGGCGCACAATCGAGAGCACACAAGCGAGAATTTACACAAACGAAACCTCCCACCCGCCCGCCACACAGCAGAACCCGATAGGCTAGATAACAACAGGACACACGCCGGGGCAAGGAGGCGCCAGCACCGCTGGCACGCCGCCCGCCGCAACCCCTCTGGAATCCTCTGGAATCCTCTGGAATCCTCTGGAATCTTCTAGAACCCATGGGACATGCAGGGTCTTCCGCACCTCGGCAACAAATTTAGCGCGCCTCCGCCACCCACAGACGGGTACCACGCGGATGCGCGCCCGCACCGAGAGGGCAACTCATGGACCGTCAACAGGAATTCGTACTGCGCACCATCGAAGAGCGCGACATCCGCTTCATCCGCCTCTGGTTCACCGACGTGGTCGGCACCCTCAAATCCGTTGCGCTCGCACCGGCTGAAGTAGAAAGCGCCTTCGATGAGGGCTTGGGCTTTGACGGCTCCTCGATTGAGGGTTTCTCCCGCATCTACGAATCCGACATGCTGCTGCAGCCGGACCCCTCCACCTTCCAGATTCTGCCCTGGCGCGGCGAGGAAGACTACACCTCCCGCATGTTCTGTGACGTGCTCACCCCCGACGGCGAGATCAGCGCCTCCGACACCCGCGGCGTGCTCAAGCGCGTGCTCAACAAGGCAGCCGAGATGGGCTTCACCTGCTACACCTCGCCCGAAATTGAGTTCTACCTGCTCGAATCCTCCAAGCTCGGCGCTGACGGATTCCCCGTGCCCGTGGACTACGAATCCTACTTCGACCACACCCCCGGCGGCATCGTGCAGGACTTCCGCCGCAAGGCAGTGACCATGCTCGAAGAAGTCGGCATTTCCGTCGAATTCAGCCACCACGAAACCGGCCCCGGCCAGAACGAAATCGACCTGCGCCACGCCGACGCCCTGCAGACTGCCGACAACGTCATGACCTTCCGCACCGTCATCAAGGAAGTCGCCTACTCGCTGGGCATGTACGCAACCTTCATGCCCAAGCCCTTCACCAAGTACGCCGGCAGCGGCATGCACACCCACTTCTCCCTCTTCGAAGGCGACACCAACGCATTCTTCGAAGCCGGTGCCGAATACCAGCTGTCCAAGACCGCACGCCACTTCATCGCCGGTGTGCTCAAGCACGCCCCCGAATTCACCGCGGTCACCAACCAGTTCATCAACTCCTACAAGCGCCTCTGGGGCGGCGGCGAAGCACCCTCCTACGTCTCCTGGGGGCACAACAACCGCTCCGCCCTCGTGCGTGTGCCCCTGTACAAGCCGAACAAGATGCAGTCCGCCCGCATCGAGTACCGCGGTCTGGACTCGGCGTCGAACCCGTACCTCGCCTACGCGGTGATTCTCGCCGCAGGCCTGAAGGGCATCGAAAACGAGTACCCGCTCATGCCCGCCGTGACCGAGGACCTCGCCGCCATGACCAACGCCGAACGCCGCGCCATGGGCTACAACCCGCTGCCCGCATCCCTGCGTGAAGCCATTAACCTCACCGAAGAATCCGAGTTCATGGCGGAGGTTCTGGGTGAGCAGGTCTTCGAGCAGTTCCTGCGCAATAAGCGCGCCGACTGGGACCAGTACCAGGCTCAGGTGACCCCCTACGAGCTCAAGCACAACCTCGGAATCCTCTAACGGCTGGATCCTTTCACCTCCTCGGACGATGAGTGAACGCTGACAGCCTCAGGGCGGTACCCGCTATCGGTCAACACGCCGACGGGTACCGCCCACAGGTCTATCAATTGCACCTATCGGCTGCACCGTTCACCGCCGAAATTTAACTGCCGCTTTTTAGCCGCCGAAATTTTTACTCTCCACCCTGGATCTACTCTCCTACCCACCGATCTCTACCCACGGTTCTCACGCTATGACTGACAGCTCCCACTACCCGGCCACCGGGCTCATCCGCATTATCGACCCCGCCAAAGAACCCAAACCGCTCACCGACATCGCCCCCGACGCGCTCGACGATGAGCAGCGCGCCGAAGCTGAACGCAAAGCCCAGCTGCGCCTGCGCACCCGCATGATTGCCACCGGCTTCCACGACCCGTCCAAGGCAGAACGCTGGCTCAACGCACCCGAACTGCAGCACGTCTCGCAGGATGCGCTCTTTGCCGGGCTGTGCCACGCACCCTCACCGGATATTGCCCTGCCCGCCCTCGTGCGCCTCATCGAGAAGCACCCGGCGGTCGCCGAGCGCGCCAACCGCGGCAAAGAAGAATTCGGCATGTACCGCCTGCTCGGCGCATCCCAGGCGATTGGCGATTTTCTCTACCGCCGTCCCGAGCACATTGACCCGCTCTTCGACACGCAGGTGTACCCGGCTGAGAGCGCGCTGATTCGTTCCCAGCACCCGGCGTCGATCCTGCCGGAAACCGACTGGGAATTCCTCACCCCCATCGCACCGCTGGACACCCCCTACCGCCGCGATATCCTCACCGCCCTCGGCGCCGACCCCCACGCGGAGCGTCCGCGAGCTGCCGCCGAGCAGACCGGCAAAGACGGCTACGTGACCCTGCGCGTTGCCTACCGCGCCGCCCTGGCGCGCATCGCCCTGCTCGACGTGTGCTGTGAAGACCCGGTCGAAATGATGCCCACCATCGGTCGTCACCTCGCTGATTTGGCTGCCGCCGCGCTGGAGGGTGCGCTCGCCATTGCCCGCACCGAAGTGGCGGAGGGGCTGGGCCCCGGCCTGGCGGCTCCTCGCCGAGGTGAAGCCGTAGACGCCCTGGACTTGGCGATTATCGGCATGGGTAAGTGCGGTGCCCGCGAGCTGAACTACATCTCTGACGTTGACGTGGTGTACGTGGTTGCACCCGTGGAACCCGCCGCCGCACCCAATGCCGGGGCCGAGGGGCAGAGCGCCCCGCTCAAGCTCACCGAGAACGAATGTTCCACCATCGGCACGGAGCTCGTACACGCCCTCACCCGCGCCATCATGGGCCCCGCACCCGAACCCGCCCTCTGGGAAGTCGACGCGAACCTGCGCCCCGAGGGCAAGGACGGCCCGCTGGTTCGCACCGTCGAATCCTACGTTCAGTACTACAAGCGCTGGGCCGAAAACTGGGAGTTCCAGGCGCTGCTTAAGGCTCGCCCCATCGCCGGTTCGGCGCAGCTGGGCACCCGCTACGCCCGCGCAATCGACCCCTTCGTGTGGGAGTCCGCCGCCCGTGAATCCTTCGTGGAATCCGTGCAGGCGATGCGCGCCCGCGTGACCGACAATATTCCCCCGCACCAGGTAGACCGCCAGATTAAGCTGGGCCCGGGCGGTCTGCGCGATATTGAGTTCACCGTGCAGCTGCTGCAGCTCGTGCACGGTCGAACCGACCCCGCCGTGCGCACCAAATCCACCGTGGATTCCCTGGCGGCGCTGACCGCCGTCAGCTACATTAGCCGCACCGACGCCGAAGCGTTCAGCCGCGACTACAAGAAGCTACGCGTGCTCGAGCACCGCATCCAGCTGCAGCAGCTACGCCGCACCCACCTGATGCCCGAAAAGGACGCCGAACAGCGCGCCCTCGCCCGCTCGATCCTGTCCCCGGAACGCAACGGCACGCTCTCCGCCGAGCAGATGCTCAAGGCGTGGCAGAAAATTAAACGGAACGTCCGTTCACTGCACGAGCGAATCTTCTTCCGCCCGCTGCTCGCCGCCGTCTCCACACTCAGCCGCGACGAAGTGGTGCTCAGCGAACAGGCAGCACAGGACCGTCTTGCCGCCCTCGGCTACCGCGACCCGCGCGGCGCCATGCGCCACATCAAGGCACTCACCACGGGCCTTTCCCGCAGCGCAGACATTCAGCGTCACCTCATGCCCGTGCTCCTGGGCTGGTTCGCCCGCGGCGTGGACGCGGACGCCGGCCTGCTCGGCTTCCGCATCGTCTCCGAATCACTCGGCAGCACCAGCTGGTACCTGCGCATGCTCCGTGACTCACCCGCAGCCGCCGAACGCCTCAGCCAGCTACTCTCGAGTTCGCGCCTCATGACCGACCTGCTCGAGGATGCCTCCGCCTCCATCGCCTGGCTGGACAAGGTCGCCGACCTCAAACCGCTGGGGGAGGAGGCGCTCGCCTCCGAGATTTCCTCCCTGCTGGCACGCCACGAGGATGCCGCCGAGGCGATGCGCGCCGTGCGCTACCTGCGTCGCCGCGAAACCCTGCGCACCGCCATGGGCTGGACCCTGGGCATCGTCGACATTGAGGACACCTGCGCCGGTCTTGCCGCCATTGACGAGTGCACGATTGGCGCGGCGCTGCAGATTGCCCTGCGCGAACTCCAGGCGGCACAGGAAAGCACTGAACCGGCCGAAGCAACCGAACCTGCCGAAGTCGAGGAAGCCGCGGGGGAGAAGATGCTCACCCGCATTGCTGTCATCGGCATGGGCCGCCTCGGCGGCGCCGAGAACGGCTTCGGCTCCGACGCGGACGTCATGTTCGTCCACGAACCCCTCGATGGGGCCGACGAAGACGCCGCACAGGAACAGGCGGCACGTATCGTCAACCGCACCCTGGCGCTCCTCAAACAGCCCGTCAAGCCCGCCATCCGCGCTGAACGTCCCCTCGAAGTGGACGCCGACCTGCGCCCCGAAGGCAAGCAGGGCGCTATCGTGCGCTCGCTGGACTCCTACCGCTCCTACTACGAACGCTGGGCGGAAACCTGGGAATTCCAGGCGCTCACCCGCGCCCGCCCCATCGCCGGCGACGAGGCGCTCGGCGAGGCTTTCGTGGAGCTCATCGACCCGTACCGCTACCCGGCAACTTTCACGCCCGAACAGGTGCAGCAGATTCGCCGCATGAAGGCGCGCGTTGAGAACGAACGCATGCCGCACGGTGCCGACCGCACCCGCCAGCTCAAGCTCGGCCGCGGCGGACTCTCCGATGTGGAATGGCTGGTCCAGCTCGTGCAGCTGCGCCACGCGCACGCCGTGCCGGGGCTGCGCACCACCTCCACCCTGAAGGCGCTGGATGCGGCGGTTGAGGCGGGACTGATCGAGGCTGCGGACGCTGAAATCCTCAGCGGTGCCTGGCTGCTCGCCACGAAGATCCGCGGCGGCAACGTGCTACGCGGCGTACGCCAATCCGACATCCTGCCTTCGGGACGCGCCGACCTGGAAGCAATCGCCCGCTGGTGCGGATACCCCGCCGGCAGCGCACGCGCCCTCGAAGAGGACTACCTGCGCCAAACCCGCAACGCCCGCAAGGTCTACGAGCGACTCTTCTTCGAAGAGCTCTAGAGGCTCCAGAAAAACTGGTCTGGAGAAAAACGCGAGCCTGGCGTTTTTATCGGTGCGGATTTCTGATGCAGATTTCCGGTGCGGATTTCATAGGGGAGGGGCAGGGAACCAGGTTCCCCACCCCTCCTTTTTGCCCCTCCTTTTTGTTCTCTTTTGGTTCTCTTGTGAAAAATTTTGTGGATGCTCAGCGGGCATCGTGCGCCCGCCGCTACCCTCACGGGACCAGTAACCACCCCCCCAAACCCCGAAAATGTGACCGGCACCATGAAAATAAATTTTGCTCGCACTCCTCAAAAACAAAGCAAAACACCCCGTTCTACCCCGGAAACACGCGGAACACAGGGTAATCCGCAAAGGATTTGGCAAACACTCAAAAACCCCGTATAGTATTTACCTGTCAGCACGACG
>ERZ773272.1113-NODE-1113-length-10346-cov-7.915557_pt1 | contig 10346 bp, 9 predicted proteins | sample MGYA00511891_ERZ773272 | MGnify/ENA primary metagenome ERZ773272 (study PRJEB29015, sample SAMEA2738150) | human oral metagenome | biome: human oral; feature: human-associated habitat; material: saliva | place: China | collected 2198 ...
AGTAGGCGGATATTACCACGATTATTTTGAAGAAGTAAAATAATCTGTGGAGGGTAAAAATGAAAAAAAGTAATTTAAAGAATATAATTCTTGTTGTTATATTTGTGGTTTTAGCTCCATTAATTCTTGTTGGGATAACTAGCTTAAGTAATGCACTAGGTGGAAAGTCTAAACATGCAACAACACAAACAACTGAGCAGGTGGCAAAAGTACCAGAAGAAACAAAGGTAACAAATGACAACCTTCCTAAAGCTAAGGAAGAAAAGAGTTCTAATGATAAAGATTCAGAACAGAACCAAAGTAATAATAATACTAATGGTAATAATCAAAACAACAATAATAATAATAATAATGCTACAACAGGTAGCACACCAACAGTTGGCCAAGATTATGTTATAAAATCTGGAGATTCACTATTTAGTATAGCTTCAGCTGCTTATGGAGAAGCAAATGCACAAAATGGTGTTAATAAAATAAAAGAAGCAAATAATTTAGAAAATAATAATATAACAGCTGGTCAGAAAATTCAAATACCAAAATTATAAAAGAAACAAGTCATCTTTCAAATGAATGATGACTTGTTCTTTTTTATAAATCTTTATTAAGTTGTTCAAGTTTTTTTATTAATGTATCAATCTGATTATCAGAAAGACTTAAACTTAAACGTATGTAATTTTCACCACCACTACCAAATACATGTCCCGGCATAGTAACGATACGATATTTTTTTAGAAGTAATTCAAAGAAATCTTGACTATTAAATCCTTCTTTAACTTTTAGCCAAATAAAAATTCCACCTTCTGGTTTATAATAAGAATAGCCTAATTCGTCTAATTTTCTAGTAATTTTTTCTATGCGTGTTCTATATGTATTTTTGATATGTGCAGTTAACTCACTATGGTTTCGAAGAGCTGTAATTACGGTATCTTGGACAGCACCATAAATATTCGCATGGAATATAGTATTATATTCACGAAGGGCCTTTATAATTTCTTTATTACCAACAGCAAAACCTATACGTAGTCCAGAAATTGAGAAATTTTTCGAAAAAGAGAAGAACTCAACTCCAACTTCTTTAGCTCCTGCTGTTTGCATAAAACAAGGTGAAACACCGTCTTTATAATAGAAATCTGAGTAAGCATGATCTTGAATAACAATGATATTATTTTTTTTAGCCCATTGAACCGTTTCTTCATAAAATTCTTTAGTTGCCACAGCTCCAATAGGATTAGATGGATAATTTAGAAATATTAATTTAGCTTTTTCAGCCAATTCAGAAGAAATAGAAGAATAATCTACTAGATAACTGTTTTCTTCTTTTAATATTATTTCTTCTATATTAGCTCCAGCAAGAGCAATTCCTTGTATATAGTCTGGATAACTAGGCACAGGTAGAAGAGTAGTATCACCCGGATTTAGTATTATAGAAGGTAGACTAGATAAACCAGCTTTAGTACCAAAGACTAGAGCAATCTCGTCTTTAGGATTAGCATTTATATTATATGTTTTCTTTAACCAATGAGAAATTTCTTCTAATAGCTCATTTTTACCATCAAATGCTCCATATCTCATATTTTCAGGTTTTCTTATAGATTTTTCTAAAGTTTCTAATAAAAGTTCAGGGGTATCAGAGTCTGGAACTCCGATACCCGCATTTAATAATGGATTACCATTTGAACTTTCCTCAGAGATTAATTTGAAAATCGGGTAAAAAACATTTTCTGGAATATTTTTAATTGTTTTAGATAGTTCAATTTTCATATTTAATCACGTCCTAAGTATTATTTTGAAGGTTTATCAAAACCTTTGAATTCTTTATCAATAATTTCATCAAACTCTTTTGAATTAACAATTTCTATTAAATCTTTAGCAAATTGTTTATCTTTATTAGCTGTTGTAACTACTACATTGTTACGATTGTTGTCATTCATTTTTTCTAAGATTAATGCTTTAGTTAAATCAAATTTAGCAGCAAGAGCAAAGTTACCAGGTACAGCAGCTAATGTAGTACTGCTTAATGAACGAGCAAGTTGACCAGCTTCTAATTCTGTGAATTTAAGATTTTTTGGATTTTCAATAACATCATTTTTTGTTATTTTTAATACATCTGTATCAGGTTTGATTTTAATTACATTAGCAGCAGCCAATAAAGCATAAGCACGAGCTGCATTAGATGGATCATTTGGTAAAGTTACTTCAGCACCTTCTGGTAAATCTTTTAAATCTTTAACTTTATCAGAATATAATCCCATTGGAGCAGTAGGTACTTGTACAAGCGCTGTTAAATCCATTTTATTAGTTTCAGCAAATTTTTTCATATAAATTTTGTGTTGGAATAGGTTAGCATCTATTTCACCATTGTTTAAAGCTTTGTTAGGTTGGATATAATCAGAAAACTCAGTAACAGTAACTTTGTAACCTTTTTTCTCAAGTAAAGGTTTAAGACCTTTATTAACCATATCAGCATATGGTCCAGATGTAGCACCAATTTTAATTTCTTTTTTCTCACCAGAGTTAGAATTTGAGTTAGAAGCTCCACATGCAGTAAGTGTAATTGCTAATAACGCAGTAAATGCAATTGTTAATATTTTTTTTAGTTTAGTCATAGTATAAAATCTCCTTTAGATTAATTTTTTTTAAATTGTTTTGAAATAGAATTTCCTATATATTGTGTAATTTGGACTAAGATAATTAATAAAATAACTGTAATCCACATTGTAAAGTTATCAAAGCGGTAGTAACCATATCTAATGGCAAGGTCTCCTATACCGCCACCACCAACAACACCAGCCATTGCAGAAAATGCAATAAGGTTAATTAGTGTTAATGTAATAGATTGAATAATTCCAAACATTGCTTCAGGTATCAATACTTCTTTTACAATAAGAGGAAGAGATGCCCCAGAAGCAACAGCGGATTCAATAACCCCATAGTCAATTTCATTAAGTGATGTATCAACAAGACGAGTAAATAGTGGAATAGCAGCCACAGTAAGTGGAACTATTGCACCAGTAGGCCCAGTTGATTTTCCAATTAATAGTAAAGTAAGTGGTATTAAGAATACCAGTAAAATGATAAATGGAATAGATCTAATAGTATTAACTATAAAATCAACAGTTTTATAAATAAAAACATTTTTAAACAGTAATCTGTTGCTTGTTAAGAATAAAACAATCCCAAGGAATAATCCAACGATAACAGTAATAATAATAGACACACCAATCATATAAAGCGAGTCACCAAATGCTTTTAAAAGTTCGGGTTGAAGAGCATTCCATTGTTCAGCTAAACTAAGATTATTTTCCATAGACTCTCACCTCCACATCTTCTACGTTATCAACTAAATAATTGATGAAATCCGCACATTTTTCCACTTCACCATCGATAGAAAAAGTTAAGCTACCTAGTTGCTTATTTTGAATATACTCGATACGACCGGCTAGAATATTAGTAGTAACATTATATTTATTAGCCAATGTTTGAATAAGTGGTTCTTTAGCTGCATCTCCTTTAAAGATAACTTTAATAATCGTTTCTTCCTTACTTCTTGTAACTAGACTTTCTTCAAAATCATCATCACTATGAAGATTAGAAATAAATTCTTTCATTAGTTTTGTTGTAGGATTTGAGAAGATTTCATACGCAGAGTTTTGTTCGATAATTTGACCACTTTCCATAACAGCTACATTATCACAAATCTGTTTAATAACTTCCATCTCATGGGTAACTAAGATAATAGTCAATCCAAGTTTTTTATTTATTTCTTTTAAACTACATCTATTAAAAACTCATCTATTCTTCATATTATATCATGCATTACAGGGGCTTTCTATTATTCCACTCGTTTTACAGGTTTTAACGAATACAGTACAATACATATATACTATATTGAGGAGGTCTCTATGACTACAGTACCAAGAATACTAACTATACAAGATATGAGTTCCATCGGACGTTGCTCTCTAACGGTTATGCTACCAATCATCAGCGCTCTTGGATGCCAAGCAGTACCATTAGCAACAGCTGTATTGAGTAACCATTTAGAGTATCCATATTTTGAAATCGTTGATTTATCTGATCATTTAACAGCATTTATGGATTGTTGGGAAAAGAATGAAATTGATTTTAATGCCATCGTCAGTGGATTCTTGGCCTCGCCAGAGCAAATCCATCTCGTAGAGGAAGCAATTAATCGCTTCGGTAAGGATAAAATGGTCATTGTCGACCCTGCCATGGCCGATGATGGACGCCTCTATTCTATATATACACCAGATATGGTAAAAGCTATGCGCCATCTTATTTCTAGAGCTCATATTGTAAAACCCAATTACACAGAAGCTTGTTTTTTATTAGATAAACCATTCTCTACCGATTCCATTTCAAATGCTGAATTGCACGACATGTGTAAAAAACTACACCAATTGGGACCTGAACTCGTTATTATGACTAGCGTACCTTCCGACACAGATGCAACGATTGCCGTATACGAAGGTTCAACTGATACGGTAATAACATACTCTGTTCCTCTTATTCCTGTGAAAGCTACTGGAACTGGCGATATTTTTACATCTGTTTTATCTGGTGCCATCATGCGTGGTTTTACCGCTCATGAAGCTGCTCAACTGGCGATGAATTTTACTACAAAATCAATCCAAGCTACTGTAGATAACGTAAAATCCATGAAACATGGTATCGCCTTTGAACTTGTATTACCAGAATTAACTAATCTATCCAAATAATCCGTTTAAATTGTCCAAATAGCCTGTTCATGATATACTTAAACACATAGAAAATATACGTTATGTTTATTTTTATAAAGGGGACTTCATGGATTTATTATATCCAGTTCTACGAACTGTACTAATCTGCTTAGTAGGTTTTGGTATAGCATATCAGGGACGACGTAAGGGCTATACCATATTCAACCTTTCGGGGCGCTTTAACAGACTACAATTTATTATACTTTTCATAGCTTTGATGATACTCTTCTATATCGTAGATATCATTGAGGAACGCTTAATCGACTACATTGTAACGTTGCCTGCATATTGGGCTACACGTATTTTTGTAGGCGCATTACAGGCCATGTTATTTCCACTAGCCTGTGGATTATTCACTAGACGGATACATGATATTGGATTTAATGGTTGGGCTGGTATTTTATGGGCTACCATTATTATTTTCATCAATACCTATTCAGCCGTAACACCTCTAAATTATTTATTAGATTTATTCGTGTGGATTATCGGATTCCTATTTTGGGTATTACCGGGTCAGCCAGAGCCAAATAAGTATGGCTATCCTCCATTTATGAATCAAGAGCCAGTACAATCACAACCAATTACAGAACCACCGACACAAGAGGAACAAGAGGTTCGAAAAAAGGTACGAAAACGACGTAAAAAAGATAATAAACCTAGTCTAACAACAAAAGGCTGAGCCAGGAGGCTCAGCCTTTTTGTTATGCTATGTAGTTAATTCATCAACAACATTAATTCTATTAATGTACACCCAATATAAGCAATGATAAATTTAACCTTTTGTTTTCTAGCACGATCATCATCTGCTATTTTCAATCGATTAGCTAAGAACCGTTTATCTCGAATCTGTAATAATAATTGCTTGATCCGCTCTTGACTTTGAGAGGCTACACATTCGTCACAATCTGTAGACAACGAAGCTTGCTGCATGAAAATGCGTCGGTGTAACTTACGCAATTGAATTTTTATATTATTATGTACAAATGCACTTTGCCACTGTTTTCGAGAGTCTACATACATATATACATACCGTGGAATATTCATTACTAAGAAGGATATAATAAAAATCCCTAATGAAATTAAAAAGTATGTAGAAAAAGAAAACTCTAAAGTCTCAGTTGGTAAATAGTGATGAAGAATTATAAATGTAATCCATACACCGATTGGTAACAGTAATACAGCGGCAATATCAATGGATCTAACCCAACTCGTTCTCGTTGGCACGTCAGGAACTGTAAATGTATCTACTGGATCATGAAATGCATAATAGTCTAATTGCAATACAGACTGTCCAGTTTTAGGATTTCCCAATAAAACAGGACCTGTACTACCTACATGACGTTCTGGCAAAGGAATAAATTTTTTGATTCTAGAATTGGGTACTAAATCAAATTGAAGAATTCCCTTCTTCTCAAATCGCACAGTAGAGCCTAATCGGCCAATAGCAATAGGATTAAAAAATATGCCAAATAGGCTAAGGCACCAGTTGCCTAGGAGGTGGAGAATCGAGTTCAAAATAAACCCACCGGTATCTATATTAGCAGTATCTAATTTAATAGCAAAGGAAGATGAATAGTCATCGAACCACACATCTTCGATGGTAAATTCCACATTAATCACATTCCCCCATTTAGTAATAATGGAGAGAAATACTTGGTTATTCGGCTCAAATTCAAAGGTTACAGAATAGATTAACCAATGATTTCGAAACGCAGCACGGAGCATCCGATTGACCATATCCTCTTCAATATAGAGAATTCTATGATCAAATAGTTCTCGCTCCACAGGTGCAGCCATAAGCGTCGTATCCTGTTCAATAATAGGAGAACGTTCATTTAATGCGTCATCCACCAACGATCGTAACTTGGTGAAGATTTTTGTCATAGTCGCTCCAATTTATGCACACTACACAAGATTTTTTATACCTCAAACATTACAATTATACCATAATTTACCCATTTTATCGAGATATACAGAGATCTACTAAGGCCTTTCCATTAGCTGCCACTTATACACTGGCCATCGTAAGTCGACAATATGCATAGAATCGCCCTTTCTTAGCAATTAACTCGCTAAAGGTTCCATCTTCTACAATACGACCTTTTTCCATAAAGAGGATACGATCCATCAGCTCTAAGCCTTCTAACTGATGTGTAATATATAAAACAGTTTTTTCTTTTGTGAAAGCTAGAATATCATTATGCAGTTTTCGTCTTGTTACTTGGTCTAGCCCCTCTAACGGTTCATCGAGAAGTATAAGTTCAGGATTTCGCAAGAATAATCGAGCTAAAGCAACACGTTGACGTTCACCGCCGCTAAGGCCTACCCCACCACTACCTACAATTGTTCGTAAGCCTTTTGGCAACCGGGTAACTACATCGGATAAAACAGCTTGGTTTACGGCACGCTGCACCTCATCCGCACTTGCATGTGGCTTGGCAAGGCGAATATTATCCTCCAGTGTAGCATGGAAAATATAAGTGTCTTGTGTGATAGATCCCATTAAATTTCGCCAAGAATCAATCGTAACACTCTTTAATTCATTGTGACCTACCGAAATATAGCCAGAGTAATCATATAGCCTTTCTAACAAGGAAAACAATGTGGTTTTACCAGACCCACTAGCACCAACAATAGCAACAGCCTGTCCTTTTGGTATATCTAATGTTAAATCTTTATATATAAGTGATGAGTGATCATACCCAAAATTAACATGTTTCAATGATATCGTATCCATAGAATTTAAATCTACACAGCCTGTATCCTTGATTGGCAGAGGTGCATGCTTAATTTGTAACAATCGACGAACCGCTACTAAACTTTCATAACCATGATGAACAGATACAATCATAGGCTGCAGCGCTTCAAACCAAGCTTGAATACCAATGGCACATACTACGACCATAACACTTGCCCAAGGGCCAGTTAATACATCACTTGCTAATAGGGCCGCTAACACAACTACAATCTGTACAATAGCAATAAACATCGTATTTCCTAAATTCATACCTTTAGAAATACGCCCCTTATGGTACTCTACATCATCTATAGATTGCATCATACGTTCCATAACTAGATTTTCATTATGGTAACTAATGATGTCTTCTAAACTTTCTAATGTATCAGTCAATGTTGACTTGAAGTGACCTTGTACCTGACTGATCATATTTAAGGATGTACGATGATAACGATATATGCCATACGGTAGTACAACACCTGTCATCAGTGCAGCACACCACACAAGCGTTGATAAATGCGCATCTATAGTACCGACACCAAAGGATACCAATATAGTTAATACAATGGCTGCTACAGGAGGAATTAAGGTGCGTAAATAAAAGAATTGCAGTACTTCAATATCCGCCATAATTCGATTGAGCATATCCCCTGCGCCCCATCGTTTAAATATAGCTGGTGCCAATGGTTCTAGATAGGTATAAAACCATACACGCAACCCATACAAACCTTGAAATGCCATTTTATGAGATGTATACCGCTCAAAATAACGACATACAGCACGGCTAATACCAAAGAAGCGCACACCTACGATAGCGAGACTCAAGTAAGTGATACCAGGTTGTAATGCAGCCGATGCCAGTAACCAAGAAGATACGCTCAAAAGCCCTACATTCATGAATACGGTCAGAGAAGTGAACACTAAGGCAAGTACTAAGGACCAACGAGCAGGTTTTAATACGGAAAATAACAATTTCCAACCTTCAATATCACTATACTTAGTTTCATCGGCTTCATATGGGACTTTACTATTACTTAATGCCTCTTGTTGTTGTGGCAATGGAACCTCAAGCTTAGAAACATATGACACATCCTCATCATCCATTACAAAGGAACCAGTCCCAGCATCTATTAGCGCCTTAAAATAACCATTCTGTGCCAACAAGGTTTCATAGGTTCCCTGCTCAATTATTTCACCTTGACGCAACACATATAACTGAGAGGCCCACTGCATCGTTTGAATACGGTGCCCTACAAGAATAACAATTTTATCCTTCATCAAGCGCTGTAATGCACAACTGATTTGAGCCTCTGTATTCACATCCAAATGGGATGTAACTTCGTCTAAAATAAGAACTTGTCCACCATGTAAAAAAGCACGTGCCAAGGCAATACGTTGTAATTCGCCACCACTAAGTCCCATGCCTCCTTCACCAACGACAAAATCCAAGCCCTTTTCACAAATTACATCATATAGCTCCGCTAGTTTGGCTGCTTCTAAAAGCTCGTCATCACTTACATCTTGTCCAAAGGCAATATTATCTCGTAGCGTACCATGCATAACATGAGGTTTTTGAGACACATACGTAACCTGTGTACGCCACCAATCCATAGAGCAAGTTGATAGATCTATATCATTAACATATACACTATTCGAAGGAGCCTCTAAAAAGGCACCTAATATTCGTGCAATCGTCGATTTACCAGCCCCACTTTCACCAACAAGCATAATCGGTTTATTGCGACATACCTGCAATGTAATATGCTTTATACCATTGCTTGTTTCTGGATAGGTATAATTTAAATTATCTAGGCGTATGGATTCAATTGTCCCTTGAATACGACAATTGCCACCTCGAGGTAATACAATAGGTGTATTCATAAAAGCATCAAATTTAGCAAGTGCAGTTTTACCAGACATACCGGTGTGAAAAGCAGCTCCTAATTGTCTAAAAGGTGTATAAAACTCTGGAGCCAACAATAATATAAAGAAGGCTGGAAGAAAATCCAAACCGCCATCTAATAGTGTGAGGCCTAAATACACCGCAATGATAGCTGTACTTATTGTGCTAACTAATTCCAAGACGAGGGCAGATAGAAAAGCCACACGCAATACGCGTAAGGTAGAGTCTTTAAATTCATTAGACAGTCGACTGATGACTTGTATTTGTTCCTTTGCACGACCAAACACCTTTAATGTGGTAATGCCTCGCAATACATCTAAAAAATGACCTGATAAGAGACTCATCCGATCCCATTGCTCTTGATTCATCTTTTCCGCTTGTTTACCAATCAAAATCATAAACAATGGAATTAATGGTACTGTACCTATTAAAATAGCCCCGATAATAGGCAATGTATCCATTATGGCAATCCCCATTACTAGTGGGATGATAATCGCATATAGCATTTGAGGTATATAGCTCGAAACATAGGCCTCTACTTGTTCTAATCCATCAGTAATGAGATGTATCGTATCACCTTGAGATTCTCCTCGTTGAATACCTAATCTAAATAGATGCGCAAGAGCTTCTTTACGCAAAATAGATTTAACAGAATGGCCCAAACTAGACGATACATGTTCCTGTATATAAGAAAAAACTAAACGTAATATAATGAATCCCGCAAGCCATGTAATTGTATTAGATTCATCCAACACAGTATGATCAAGAAAAACCAAATTATATATTAATGTGGCAAAAAACCAAGCTTGTCCTACTATAGAAAGACTTTGTAAAATACTAGACATAATCAGTGCCAATAATACGAGCCTTTTACTTTTAATGACGCGAAGCGCCGTTTTCTGTATCATATCTAACCCCCTTTAAATCTAATTTTATCAATATTACA
>ERZ773272.1114-NODE-1114-length-10345-cov-8.523421_pt1 | contig 10345 bp, 6 predicted proteins | sample MGYA00511891_ERZ773272 | MGnify/ENA primary metagenome ERZ773272 (study PRJEB29015, sample SAMEA2738150) | human oral metagenome | biome: human oral; feature: human-associated habitat; material: saliva | place: China | collected 2198 ...
GCGGGGTTCAGACCCGCAAATAACAGGTATGTAAGTTATCCACGCTGTGGATAAACTTTGTGGATAACCCATAATGATATTCTCTGTCGCGCATAGATAGGGACGATTTATGACGCCAAAAGCCGAAAATTAGTGTCGTTATGTTACGCGCAATTTTTACCGTGTTCGCTGTGTTTTAGCGTCTTTTCGCCCATAAAAACTCACACGCTAGTACCGCATATAGTTTTCACAAGCAGAATTTAGTGTGTGCATAATGCACAACCTATTCTGTGGATAATGACCGGTGGAAATTGTTCACAAAGTTTTCCACAGGTGTGGAAAGTATCTGTTTAAAACTTGTCTCGACAGCCTCAAAATTCTGGATGCGTCCACCGAAGATTTTCATAGCAGAGTTATTTTCGCGTATTTGCACGGATTAACGGGCGCGTTCTAAGACACAGTGGGCTTAATGCGTGTGTGATCCAGATTCCCTAATAACAGTCGTGTAAGTTCTCCACAGTGTGGAAAAGTACTGTGGATAAAGCCCTGGGAAGAGTTCATTGGGGGTCATATCAGCCGCATCTCCCAGAGCACGCTTACACTGCCTGCCCCTGTCGTTCCACGTATCGAGAGAGGTCATGCACGCCTGTGAATGTCAGAATGCGCAGGAACGCGACACGCCGGGCGCATCCTGCTCTGCCGGGGTAGTTAAGGTATGGATCTGGCGTACTGCGTGCGATCCCGCACGGCCCACCATGCACCACGCCGTGCAGAAAGGCATGAAAGACCGTGACCATTGGGGAAAAATTAATAGAAAACCCCCGAAATATCGGGGGATTAGAGAGGTAGACACCGCATAATCTTTTTGATGTGCGCTTGCCCACCTATAAGGCATTCTTGCTAGTGTAGGCGGGGTACGTAGGGTATTCTTAAAAAGAACGGCGCGGGGACCGCCCAACCACGAACAGTACCCGCACCGCACAACCGCCGGTAGAAATGCAGGTTACCTGCACACCGACGACAATCACCGATAAATAGAGAGTCGAACCCTGTCGGTTTGAGCTTCCGGTCTCGCCCCGCGGGCTTCTTTTTCGACCCCGTTATGCATACCAGTGTACACGCTTATTTATCATGTGCAAACCCAAATGGTATTTTTTCCCAAATTTTTTTAATCATTTTGTAATATTCCTGGCGAGTACTGCCTAAGTAGCCTCAAAATTTTACCTTCTTTACGTGTAAAACCTTGAATTATCAAGTATTTTTTACAGGTAATCATTACAATGATTTCATTCGGGAAGCGCTATTTCCCGGGCAAATTGTCGAAGACACGCCGACAATGGTGTGACGTATTTCGGACAAATTTGTGCCGTCAGTGTGTACTTTAAGGAAAGACATACCAAGTTTTGAGCAATATCTGAGGGTTTGCTGTCTTAACAAGTACAATGAACTTTACACACCTTATATATGCGCTCAGTTTAAAAGCTGGAGGTGCGAGGAGGAACACTCATGCCCAAACAAGCAACCACCGTCTCTGGCGATCTTCCAGAGAAGGCGGAGCCCAAATGGCTAAATGAAGAAGAACGTGAGGGATGGCTGTTTATCAGCTCGATCATCTTCAACCTCACACGGCAGCTCGATAATCAGCTTCAGCAGGATGCCGATTTGAGCTATGTCGAGTACATGGTACTTGTTGGACTCTCAGAGTCAGAGGATCACGAGTTAACAATGACGCAGCTGGCACTGGTCACAAACACTCTGCCGGCGCGTCTTTCGCGCGTGGTCGCCAGACTGGAGAAAGACGGGTACGTGTCCCGGTCACTCAGCGCCGAAGACCGCCGCGTCAGCATTTGCCATCTGCTTCCTCAGGGTTTGCAGAAGCTTCAGGATGCGGCACCCGGTCACGTAGCACAGGTACGTCACGAGATTTTCGACCACCTCACGGAAGATCAGGTGCGTGCTTTAGCTAATATCGGCGAAAGCATCTTGGGCGATAAGCCTTCTAAACTTATTTCATCGTCGAGTTTGCGGCGCGGAAGTTACCCCGCCTAACCTGCACGAACGAATACACCCGGATTTTCCGGGGCTTGCGAGCACATCATAACGGTTCTGTTGTGGTGTGATAGGCCGAGCTCAGGACCCCCTAAATACGCCTCCAGATTAGCCTTTTCTCTCTATACAGTGCTGATTCGGCCCTCTATGATGGGTTCGACAGCGTTGCACTGTAACCTACGCAAATAGAACACACACCCTAATTTCAAGGAGAGAAAAGTTATGTCTAAGTCCTTCTACGATCTGCTCAACGAACAGATCGGTCACGAGTTTGCCGCATCCCACCAATACCTTTCAATGGCGATTTGGCTTGATGGTGAGGACCTTCCCCAGTTGGCGCGTTACTTCTACCGCCAGTCTTTGGAGGAGCGCGGGCACGCCCTCATGATGGTTCAGTACAAGCTGGATCGCGGCCACAAGGTTGAGATTCCCGCAGTTCCGAACGTCAAGAATGATTTTAAGGATGTTCAGGAAATCGTGGATCTTTCCCTGGCGCAGGAAAAGGAAGTCACCGGTCAGATCGAGGCTCTTTTCTCCGCAGCACGCAACGAAAACTATGCTCTGGGTGAGCAGTTCATCCTCTGGTTCCTGAAGGAACAGGTTGAGGAAGTCGCATCGATGGAAACTCTCGTCACCATTGTGAAGCGTGCAAACGGAAACCTCTTCGACATCGAAAACTATGTGGCTCGTGAGCTTGATGAGTCGCACGGCGAAGACAGCTCCGCTCCTGCCGTTGCAGGGTCCTAAGGTGCCTCACACCTCATAATTGCATAATTTTTATATTCTCGCTCCGAGTCGATCTTACGGCAGGGGCGAGAATATTTATATTGACCCTGAAATTTCGCATACGTTATAGAATATATGCCCAAAATGGCATATATTGGTTAAGTATATTTATACCTTTAGAAGCAAAAAATACCATCTCCTAGGTAGGAGCGTTAGAATAGTAAGAATTATTCCTATCCGGAGGATAACTACAGAGAATATGACCCAATCACAGACACCGAACTCAGAAAATACAGTTTTCAGCCGCGGATCCTACAGCAACTCTAAGCGAGTTGCAGATATTTTGCGCACGGAATCCGTGGGCGGCAGCATCCTGCTGGTGGCGACCGTCCTCGCGGTAGTTCTTGCCAATACCCCACTGGCAGATATTTATTTCGGGGTGCGCGATACCGTTATAGGTCCCGAAGTTCCAGGGTTTCACCACCTTCACATGAAGATAGGCACCTGGGCGGCAGACGGTCTCTTGGCAATATTCTTCTTCCTGACCGGTCTTGAACTCAAAAAAGAGTTCGCTATCGGTGACCTCAAATCACCGGCAACCGCGATCGTTCCCATCGCAGCAGCCTTCGGCGGCGTGATAACCCCCGCAATCATCTACACCGCTATCAACTTCAGCAGCCCCACCGCTATACATGGCTGGGCCATTCCCACGGCAACCGACATTGCCTTCGCGGTCGCCGTATTGGCGGGCGTGGGAACGTTCCTGCCCTCGGCAATGCGCATCTTCCTTCTTACCCTGGCAGTGGTTGATGACCTGATCGCTATCTGCATTATTGCAATCTTCTACACCGGCACATTCCACGGCGAATACCTGCTCCTTGCGATCATCCCTATCTCGCTGTTCGCCTTTATCGCCTATCGTGGCGAAAAAATGCTGCACCTCAAGCCCGCCGCGGCTTGGATTCTGCTTCTGCCCCTGGGTTTTATCACGTGGGCGCTTTTCCTTGAATCCGGTATTCACGCAACCATTGCCGGCGTGGTGCTTGGTTTCTGCGTTCCGGTTAAATTCAATAAACGTACCGAAGCTGCGGGTGCAGATGCGGGTCTCGCCGAGGTTTTCGAGCATCGTTTCCGCCCGCTTTCCACGGGTATCTGCGTGCCGGTCTTCGCCTTCTTTAGCGCCGGTGTTGCTATGGGCGGTTTTGACGGTCTTAAGCGGGCCCTCACCGACTCAGTCTCCCTGGGTATTATGTTCGCCCTAGTTTTCGGCAAGACCATCGGTATTACGGGAACCACCTGGCTGGTTACCAGGTTCAGGCACGCCAACCTAGACCCGGATGTGCAGTGGATTGACGTCATAGGTCTTGCGGTTACCGGCGGTATCGGCTTTACCGTATCGCTTCTGGTGGCAGAACTGTCATTCACCGGTGGATCGCCGCACGGTGAAGACGCCAAAATCGCTATTCTCTTCGGTTCAGTGACCGCCGCAATTCTGGGTGCTCTGATTCTCTCCCGCCGCAATAAGCACTACCGTTTACTGGCGGAAAAGGAGAGCGTGGATGCCGATATGGATGGCATTCCGGACGTGTTCCAGCAGCGTAAATCACAATCCTAGACGGTCTGTCTTCGGTGGAGAGAGATCGGTGAATACCCTGCTCTACTATTAAGAATCCGGTGGTGACACCCCTAAGAATCACCACCGGATTTTTATATTCTCATTCCAGAATATAGTTGATATTTCGCAGGTTTGAGAGCTTTTTTCTAAACATCCAGCCCAACGCCTCTAACCATGCTGCACCCTTTCAGATATATTCTATTTTTGGAACATATCGATGGCGGGGAGTCTACCGCATATGCCATATGGCATTCAAAGCACTCCCTGCATGGCGACCCCTGGCAGCGCTTTCAGTCTCCAACCCAATGGTGCGCTGTCTTACGTCCTCAGATTCTACGCATACACACGGCATGTCCGTAGAATGAAATGTACCGAGTGATTGGTGGAGAACGTTTTATGGCACATCAGAAGCGGGGCGCAGACGCCCATCACACGACATCACGCTATGCGGAAATCATCGCCCGCTGGGTTATCGGTATCTACTCAATCGCAACAATTCTGACACTTTTCACCTGGATTATTTCCCCGCTTCGCAGGGGCCACGGTTTCACCTGGTGGGAAATCACCGCGAGCCTGCTCAACATCCCATCAAGTCATACGCTGGTGAGCGCGGTCATCATGGTGGTCATGACATCCGCCCTGATTACCCGTAAACGAGCCGCACTTTACGCGGTCATCTTCTTTCAGGTCATCGGCATCCTCATCGGAACGCGAAGTGCGCTTCTGCTCTTCTTCCCCGATAACGTGATGCCGAGCGAAGAATTTTTCTCCTCCACACTCGACACCGTAGCTATTATTGTGGCGGCTATCTTTATTCCGCTTCTCATCCTGGCACGCTCTGCCTTCCCGGCGCATATAGGCCGAATTTCATGGGTATTGGCAACCGTGGTCTTCCTCGGCGGGCTAACGGTGACAACCCTGCTGGCCTGGTATTTTGGGCATCACGTGCCGGGAGTTACGGTTCCCCATCTGCTCAAGCAGGGGTTAGGGCTCGATAGTTTTCCCGAGCTCAAGGGTGCAAACCCGGGTGCCACGGTGGTGGGGGCAGCATCCGTGTTCTACGGAATTTTTGCACTGATCGCGGTGTATGTGGTGGTGCGGGGGTACCGCGTCCCTAATACCTGGACCGCCGATCGGGAATTGCGCCTGCGCGAACTTTTACAGGAGTATGGCGGAAACGATTCACTCTCGTACTTTGCAACACGCCGCGATAAGCAGGTGATTTTCTCGGCGGATATGCGCGCCGCTGTCACCTACAGGCAAGTGGGCTCTGTATGTTTGGCGTCCAGCGACCCGGTGGGCGATCCGGCATCCTGGGGTTCCGCAATCGACCGGTGGATGCACCAGGTGCGCCGCTACGGCTGGATTCCCGCCGCCATCAGCGTGAGTGAAGACGGCGCCAGAGCTTTCGCACGCCGGGGACTGGGCGTAATCCGCATGGGGGACGAAGCCATTCTAGAGGTCTCACGTTTTAGCCTGAACAATACCTCGCTTACGGAGGTACGCCACGCCCACCAGCGGGTTCGTAAGGCCGGTTACACGCTGAAAATCTGCAGGCATCGTGAGCTTTCACCCGAGCAGCTGCACGAGGTGGAAAATAACGTGAACGCTTGGCGTCACGGCAAGGTTGAGCGCGGGTTCTCGATGGCGCTCAACAGGCTCTCAGACCCCGCAGACGGTCGCAATCTGCTTGTTTCGGCGCATGATTCTGCTGGCACAATGGTTGCACTCCTCTCATTCGTGCCGTGGGGCCGCACCGGCGTATCGCTGGATGTGATGCGCCGCTCCCCCGACAGCCCCAACGGCATCGTGGAATATATGGTTGCCCAGCTTATGGAGGATGCCCCCGACTACGGCATCACGCGTGTTTCACTGAACTTTGCTATGTTCCGCCATGTGTACGAGAACGCAGATCAGTTCGGTGCTAATGCTTGGAGCAGGTTCGCTTCTCGGTCGCTGGGGGTTTTAGACAGGTTCCTTCAGTTGGAGAGACTGTACCGCTTCAACCTCAAGTTCGCCCCGGAGTGGATGCCGCGCTATATGGTTGCGGAACCGACGCTGGCCTTCCTGAACGTTGCGGCGGCCGCCGGGGTTGCCGAGGGCTTCCTGCCCGATTTTTCGGCACGTAAACAGCGCCATGAAGTGCACCGCCTGACTGAAGACCAGATCGCGCGAGTGCACGAGATCGAGCGTATGCATCCGGGCGAGGCGCAGGCCCCCGAACACCGCTTCAGCGATCAGACCAAGCACCGTATTCGTCACCTGCAGATGCTTCGGGATGCCGGTATGAACCCGTACCCACTGGGGGCTACATGCGAGTATTCGACGGTGCAGGTGCACGATGGGCTGAGTGACCATACGCTTCCAAGCGGGGAGTTTACCCTGTCGGGCAGGGTGCGGTTTATCCGCAACCACGGCGGGGTTATCTTCCTGACCCTGTCTGAGGAAGGCAAACAGGTACAGATTATTGCCGAGCGCAGCCTTGTGAGCGAGCGCGAGTTTCGGCTTCTCAAATCCGCCGTTGATACGGGCGATATTCTGCTCGTGACCGGCACGGCGGGGGCCAGCCGCACCGGGACCGCATCCGTCATTGTGCACGGCTGGCAGATGGCGGCGAAGTGTCTACACCCCATTCCGTACGGGGCGTTGAATGATCCGGAGGCGCGCATCCGCAAACGCTCGACCGACCTGTTGGTGCATCCGCAGCAGCTTGAAAACCTTCGGATGCGCTCCTCACTGATCACTGCCATTCGCCGCACGCTCGATGATGCAGGGTTCACCGAGGTTGAGACCCCGATTCTGAATACTATTCATGGCGGTGCGAGCGCACGCCCCTTCAAAACTTTTATTAACGCCTATGGTGCGGATTTGACGCTTCGCATAGCACCCGAGCTGTATCTTAAACGCCTGGTGGTTGGCGGTTTGGGCGCTGTTTATGAGTTAGGGCGGGATTTTCGCAACGAAGGCGCGGACGCCACCCATAACCCGGAGTTCACGGTGTTGGAGGCTTATAAGCCTTACGCAGATTACACGGTCATGCGCAAGCTTACCGAAACGCTCATCAAGAATGCCGCCCGGGCCGTCTATGGTTCTGAGGTACTTCCGCTGGGCGAGAAGGGCAGTACCGAGCGTACTCTCACGGATGTCTCGGGTGAGTGGCGGGCAGTTTCGGTATGCGAGGCCCTTTCGCGTGCGCTGGGGCGCGATATTTCGAGTGAAACAGATTTTGAGACTTTGCTTGAGCTGGCGCATGAGCATCAGATTCATGTGCGTGATGACATGGGCGCGGGCGCCATTCTTGAGGAGCTTTACGGCGAGCTGGTAGAGTCAAAAACTGTGTTCCCCACGTTTTATACGGATTTTCCGGTGGAGACCTCTCCCCTGGCGGGTGCGCATCGCACCAAGCCGCACTTGGTGGAACGCTGGGATCTAGTGATTAACGGTATGGAGATGGGAACCGCCTATTCCGAGATGACGGATGCTTTAGAACAGCGCCGCCGCCTGACCGAGCAGTCTCTCAAGGCTGCAGCGGGAGACCCGGAAGCCATGCAGATTGATGAGGATTTTCTGTACGCCCTTGAGACCGGGCTTGTCCCGACGGGCGGGTTGGGCATCGGCATTGACCGCTTGGCGATGCTCATGGCGCAGACCCAGATTCGCGGGGTGCTTTCTTTCCCGTTTGTTAAACCCGTGAAGTAGCATGTAGTCAAAGATTCATTTTCTCCACTAGAGAGTGTTTTTATGTCTATTAAACGATGTTTGATATGAATTGTGGTTCAGTCATAACTTTTTGATGTTTTTGCTTGTCAAACGGAGTATCACCCGTGTTCCGGCTATATTAATTATTCGTTACAAATGTGGACAAGACCCCCAATGAGATTGCCGTAAACCCTTCATCAACGGAACAATAAGTACCTGTAATTTCTAAAGGGAATTTCTTTCCCTGGCGTGCGGTCTACCCGGTTTGCACCTTCGCGCCTTCATGCCCGCATAGTTGCTACCCCTATTACGCTTCTATGCCGTGACGAAAGAGAAAACCTGTGGACTCACTTGTAAATTTTATTCAGGACATTAACGCCTCTACCGCTGGTGCGACCAGCGTGGTTGACAGCATTCAAAGCTGGATATGGGAAAACTTTCTGTTCGTTGCCTTGATTGTCGTGGGCCTGTTCTTGACGATCCGCACCCGCGCCGTGCAGTGGCGTTCCCTGCCCGAGATGCTGCGCGTACTCACCGACCCGTCCGGTCACGAGGCCGATGGGAGCAAGAGCATTTCCTCATTCCGCGCGTTCACCGTTTCGGCGGCATCCCGCGTGGGCACCGGCAATATTGCTGGCGTAGCGGTCGCTATTGCAATGGGTGGTCCCGGCGCCGTATTTTGGATGTGGGTCATTGCTGCCGTGGGCGGCGCATCCGCTTTCGCCGAATCCCTGCTGGGCCAGCTGTATAAAGAACGTGGCAAGGATTCCTATATTGGTGGTCCTGCCTACTATATGCAGCGCGGCCTGAATGCACGCTGGCTGGGCCTGATTTTCGTGGGCTTTATCGTGCTAACTTATAGTTTTGTGTTCTGCGCGGTACAAACCAATGCGATCGTGGAAGCTGGTGCGAACTCCCTGAATATCGGTATTTCCGGTACCGAGAATATGGGTTTCCGCATCGTGGTAGGCCTTTTCGTTGCCGCACTGACGGCTGCGATTATCTTCGGCGGTATCCGCACCATTTCTACGGTCACCGAGTTTATGGTGCCGTTCATGGCGGTTCTGTACATGCTGCTGGGGCTGTTCGTGGTTGTGCTCAATGTGGGCGAAATTCCGAACGTTCTGCTCATGATTTTCCAGGGTGCTTTCGGTCTGCGCGAGTTCGTAGTGGGCGGCACGATGGGCACCGTTATTTGGGGCATGAAGCGCGGTCTGCTCTCGAACGAGGCCGGCATGGGTACCGCCCCGAACGCGGGTGCAACCGCAACTATTTCGCACCCCGCAAAGCAGGGCTACGTACAGGCTTTGGGCGTGTATTTCGATACGATGCTGGTCTGCTCGGTCACCGCGTTTATCGTGCTTTTGTCAAACCCAACCTATGGCAATAAGACCCGCGGTGCTGGACTGACTCAGGATGCGCTTGCCCACCAGCTCGGCACCTGGGCCACCCACTTCCTAACCATCGCGATTTTCCTCTTCGCCTTCTCCTCGGTCATCGGCAACTACTATTACGGCGAATCGAATATTCGCTTCGTGACCGAGAAGCCCGGGGTGTTGACGGTGTTCCGTCTGGTGGTGCTGGGCTTCGTATTCTTCGGGGCAATCGCATCGCTAGAGCTGGTGTGGACCACAGCGGATATGCTCAACGCGGGCATGGTGATTGTGAACCTGATTGCGGTGGTGTGGCTTTCGCCGAAGGTCGTTGCGGTGCTCAAGAACTACGAGCGGCAGCGCAAATCCGGTGTGGAGCCTATTTTCAAGGCATCCGATATGCCTGAGATTAAGAATCTTGCGGCCTGGGACGGCACCGATGAGGTGACCACCCGCGAGTTCTGGGCTAAGCGGGACTCGGATGCTGCCGCTAAGCGGGCACAAAAGACGGGTGTTTAATGTTCCGCTAGGTATGGTGCAGAACTGAGGCATCTAGGTATTGCTACAATCTGCCGCACGTTTCTAGAGAGGTGTTTTAAATAATCATCTCGCTCCAGAAACGTGCGGCAGCCACCTTTTATATGATGTTAATCGTTTATTTGGCTCTTATGGATGTGTATCGACAAACTTGGGTTACAGCTCCTCGCCCTCCCTTATTGGGGATTGGCGAGATTTTTATATCTACAGTGAAGACTTTAGAGCTATAGGTCATATTGTGTGTCTATCCTGGACCATTTCACCTTGCCGTGACAACGAACCATCCCGTCTAAGATACTCATCAAACACGGTTTTCCTGATCAGCGGGAGTCAATATCGGCGGTCGAGACGTGGAGGACCTCATAGG